>Ga0307986_10001340_pt1 | contig 17893 bp, 18 predicted proteins | sample EllFjometageno82_FD_203170 | JGI IMG/M metagenome (GOLD analysis project Ga0307986, IMG submission 203170) | Marine microbial communities from Ellis Fjord, Antarctic Ocean - #82 | ecosystem: Environmental > Aquatic > Marine > Unclassified | place: Southern Ocean | collected 2014-10-09
ATCATGAGGTTTTTTTGTTCTATAAAGTCATCAGAGAATTAATTGCTAGACCAATCAATTTTTCTAGAAACGAACATCACGGTAGCTAGAATAATGAATAAACCAACACTTCCTGCAAGTAATGCATAACTTTCTAATTGTATAATTATAAAAATGAAAGCATATAAAACCGTTAATGAAGATGCTATAAATAGCATGAATTTTATACTTTTTAATATGTTTTTGGCATACGCTGTTATCAATCCTATGACAGAAATACTTGCAATAGCATAAGCTTTTAGAAAGTTACTATGTTCTGAAATAGAAACTAATAAAGTGTAAAACATTAGAAGTGCAAGTCCAATCATTAAATATTGAAATGGATGCATATAAATTTCACTAATAGTCTGTATTAAAAAGAACACTAAAAAAGTTAAACAAATAACCAAAAACCCATATTTAGCAGAACGCTCGCTTTTTTGATATTCATCTACTGGAATTTTGAAATTAACCCCAAAATCAAAGTCATTTAGATAAGGTAGCTGATTAAAGTGTTGTTGAGAAAATGGACGATTTATGTCTAAAATGTTCCATTTTGCATTAAATCCATCATCATTAATTTTGTCTGGGTTATAGGGTAAAAACTCCCCCATAAACTTTGCTGTTTTCCAACTAGAAGTTATTTCTGCTGTGGTTTCTTTTCCTATTGGTATAAAACGAATTTCTTTACTACCCCTAACGCTAAAGTATAAAGAGAATGTAATAGGTTTCATCTTTTTGTTTTTCCCTTTTAAAGGAATCATACTACTTTCTAAAGTATAGTATTGATTATCATTATAAGCATTTGTTCCACTTGATGATAACCCATATTTTTTACCATCCATATTAATTGAAAGCACACTATTTACTCCTTTTACATTGGTTGTTTTTAATAAAACCACGCTTTTATCCCAAAGTATATTTTTATCATCAATTTCTTTTTGGCTAAAATCTAAGGAATCAAATATTCCATTAATTAATATTTTACTATTAAAAACGGCGGTTGTATAAATTCCTCGTTTTTTTTGCTCGGGATTTATAGTTGATTTTATATCTAATTTATCAGGGAAAAAATATCCGTATTTAATATGTTCAATTGTTTCTGTAGTTATTTTTTTTGTTTTTTTATCAGTAATTACTTTTTCAACAAAAACCTTATAAGGCACTTTTACGATAGGTCCGTAAATAACTACTTCATTTCCCCATTGCTTACTTATTTCATCTAAAACTTTTTCCTGCCGAAAAGAACGTTCCTGAATTAAATCTTCTATAAACATTAGTGGGATGAGTAAAACTAGACTTAAAAAGCCTATCATGATCATTCTTGCAGTTGTAGATGTTTTGTTCCATTTTAAAAATTTGTTTGGTTGTTGTTCCATAATACCAATGTTTATAGTTTATAATACTATAAAATTAGTGTAGGATGGATTTACAAAGTACTTGAAATTAGAATTCGTAAGCACCTGTTTATAATTCGTAAATAGAAGGTTTCTTTTTTTAATGACAAACGCTCGCATTTTATGTGCGAGCGTTTGTTATCTTTACGAAACAATTATATTTTATCACTTAAAAGTTAATAAATAATTGATTTTATGGATTTTATTTATGTCTTTTCTTTAATTCTGCTTCAATATCTTTTAAAGTGAAACCTTTGGCTTGCAGCAACATTAAATAATGGAATAACAAATCTGCGGATTCATATAAAAATAATTCATCATTATTATCCATTGCCTCAATAACAGTTTCTACTGCCTCCTCTCCTACTTTTTGAGCTATTTTATTAATGCCTTTGTCAAATAGGCTGGCTACATAAGATTGTTGAGTGTCTTTGTTCGCTACTCTTTCTGTAATAACAGTTTCTAAAGTAGAAAAGAAACCATAAGTAGGATTGTTTTCTTCGTTCCAACAGGTATCAGAACCTTTATGACAGGTCGGACCTTTTGAATTTACAAAAATCAATAAAGTATCACGATCACAATCTAGTTTTATCTCTACTAAATTCAATACATTTCCACTTTCTTTACCTTTTGTCCACAAACGTTTTTTAGTTCTAGAATAGAAAGTAACCAACTTGGTTTCTTGTGTTCTATTGAATGCTTCTTCATTCATATACCCCAACATCAAAACGTTCTTTGTAGTTGCATCTTGTATGATTGCGGGTACTAATCCGTCGTTATTTTTATTAAAATCTATCTTCATTGTCTTAATTTTAATTCCATTTTTACATCTGCAGTTTCATAGCAAGAATCTGTTATTTCAACATGTACAAACCCAAATTTCTCGTAGAGTTTTATGGCGCTTTCTAATTTACTAGTTGTTTCTAAGCTAATCAGTTTTACTTCTTTTTCTATGCATACATCAATACAAACCTGCATTAGTTTCCTGCCAATCCCTAATCCTTTATACGCATCAACTACACCTAATTTCATTATTTCAAAAGTAGTATCATCAATAGGACCTAAACTTACCGTTCCTACAACTTCATCATTATAATGTGCAAGAAAGATAAAACTTCCATTATCTAAATACTTTTGAGGATTGTCTAATAAATCATCATCCGCTTTTTCGTGCAAATTATATGCGTTCAACCAATCTAAAGAGATCTTTTTAAACTGTTTATGATATTTGTCTTCGTAATTTTTAATCTGTAATTTTTTCATTTTTATGTTTTACAGGATTTAGATTCGAACAGGAATATTATTCTCTCTTAATGCTTTTTTTAATTCTAAAATGGGAATTTCTCCAAAATGAAAAACACTTGCTGCCAATGCTGCATCCGATTTTCCAATATTAAAAGTATCAATAAAATGTTGTACAGTTCCTGCTCCACCGGAAGCAATAATAGGAATATTTAATTTGGTTGATAATTTTGCCAAAGCTTCATTTGCAAAACCTGCTTTTGTCCCATCATTATTCATTGAAGTGAACAAAATTTCTCCTGCTCCACGTTCTTCTACTTCTTTTGCCCAATCGAATAAATTGATTTCAGTCGGAATTGTTCCTCCTGCTAAATGTACAATCCATTCTCCGTCAATTTGTTTTGCATCAATAGCAACAACAACACATTGATTTCCGAATTTTTCTGCCAATTCATTGACCAAATCCGGTCTTTTTATTGCGGATGAATTTATAGATACTTTATCTGCTCCAGATTTTAATAATAAATCTACGTCAGCAACCGAAGAGATTCCGCCACCAACTGTAAATGGAATATTTACTTGTTCCGCAACTTTTAAAACCATTTCTAACATCGTTTTCCGACCTTCTAAAGTGGCAGAAATATCTAAAAACACCAACTCATCTGCACCTAGTTCAGCGTATTGTTTTGCTAAAGTAATCGGATCTCCAGCATCAATTAAATTAACGAAATTCACACCTTTTACAGTCCTTCCGTTTTTAATATCTAAACAAGGTATTATTCTTTTTGTTAACATTATTATAGCTTTTTGCTTTTTACTTTTGGCAGCTTACGAATAGCGAACTGCTAAAAGTAAATGGCTATTTATTAATTATATATTCTTCCAACTGTTTCAAGCTAATCCTATTTTCATAAATCGCTTTTCCAATAATAACACCTTCGCAACCCATTTCTGCTAATTTAGGCAATTCATCAAATGTTGAAATTCCGCCTGAAGCAATTAGTTTTAAAGATGTTTCGACAGGCTCAACATGACATTCGCTAAGTATCTTAGCATACGTTTCAAAACTCGGGCCTTGCAACATGCCATCTTTAGAAATATCTGTGCAAATTACATACTGAATTCCTTTTTGTTGGTAATCAGAAATAAACGGAATTAATTCTAACGTGCTTTCTTCTTGCCAACCATTTGTAGCAATCTTTCCTACTGAAGTATCCGGATAAAAATCTGCTCCTAAAATGATTTTTTGAGCACCATATTTTTCAATCCAACTTTCAAAAATTTTACTGTTTTTCACAGCAATACTTCCTCCGGTAATCTGATTTGCCCCTGAATTAAAAGCGATTTCTAAATCTTTATCAGATTTTAATCCACCACCAAAATCAATTTTCAAATTAGTTTTACTAGCAATTTGTTCTAATACTTTATAATTGATAATCTGACTCGCTTTTGCACCATCTAAATCTACAACATGCAAATACTCAATACCTGCAGCTTCAAATTCTTTGGCAACTTCTAACGGACTTTCATTATAGATTTTCTTTGTACTGTAATCGCCTTTTGTTAAACGAACACATTTTTCGTCAATAATATCTATCGCTGGTATTATTCTCATTTTTCACTACTTTTAGCTGTTGGCATAATTTATAATTCCAAAAAATTCTTTAAAATTCTCTCCCCTTCTGCGCCACTTTTCTCTGGATGAAATTGCACTCCGTAAAAATTATCTTTTTGTAATGCGGATGCATATTCAATTTCATAATCTGTGGTTGCAATGGCTTCATTGCAGCTTTTAGCATAAAAACTATGCACTAAATACATAAATTCTTTTTCTTTAATTCCTGTAAATAAACCTGATTTTAAATCAGAAATTACATTCCAACCAATTTGTGGAACTTTTACAGCATTTGAAAAACGTTTTACATCCACATTAAAAATTCCCAAGCCTTTTGTATTTCCTTCTTCAGAAGAATTACACATTAATTGCATTCCTAAGCAAATACCCAAAACAGGTTGTTTTAAAGTAGGTATCAATTTGTCTAATCCGCTTTCTTGCAACATTTTCATGGCAGAACTTGCTTCCCCAACTCCAGGGAAAATCACTTTATCAGCCCCTTTTATTTCATCAATAGTATTTGATAAAATAGCATCAATACCTAAACGTTTAAAAGCAAACTGAATGCTTTTGATGTTTCCTGCGCCGTAATCGATAATAACAACAGAAGCACCTTTTACTTTCCCCGAAGGGAAAAAACCCTCACTGTTATATTTTCTATCTTGTGTTTCTTTATTCATTATTTTATTTATAGATTCCTGCCTCCGCAGGAATGACAACTGTTAACCACAAGAGTGTTTCTTCCCTTCGGGAAGATTAAGATGGGCTAAAGCACTCCTTTTGTTGATGGTAAAAACATCTTATTCGCATCTCTTTTTACCGCCATTTTCATTGCTTTCGCAAAGGCTTTAAAAATACCTTCAATTTTATGGTGCTCGTTTGTTCCTTCAGCTTTGATATTTAAGTTGCATTTTGCACCGTCTGTAAACGATTTAAACAAGTGATAAAACATTTCTGTTGGCATATCTCCTATTTTTTCTCGCTTAAACTCTGCGTCCCATTCTAACCAGTTTCTTCCGCCAAAATCTACCGCAACTTGCGCCAAGCAATCATCCATAGGCAAACAAAAACCATATCTTTCGATGCCTAATTTATTACCCAATGCTTTGTTAAATAACTCTCCAAAAGCAATCATGGTATCTTCTATCGTGTGGTGTTCATCAACTTCTAAATCACCATCAACTTTTATCGTTAAATCCATATTTCCATGTCGCCCAATTTGGTCTAACATATGATCGAAAAACGACAAACCCGTAGAAATATCATTTTTACCAGAACCATCTAAATTTAATTTGATATAAATCTTTGTTTCATTGGTGTTTCTAGTGATTTCAGTAACTCTATTTTTTAACTTTAAAAATTCATAAATTTCTGACCAATCAACACTCGTTAAAGCGATACAATCCAAAATTCCTTGTTTCGGAGTTTCTATTTCATCAGCTCCTAATGTTGGATTTTCAGACAAATAAATACCTTTAGAACCTAAGTTCTTCGCCAACTCCATATCTGTAATTCGATCTCCTAAAACAAAAGAATTTTCTAAATCATACTCTTCAGAAAAGTACTTCGTTAATAAACCTGTTCTTGGTTTTCTGGTTGCTGCATTTTCATGCGGAAACGTTCTGTCGATATGAACATCCGAAAAAACAACGCCTTCTTTTCCAAAGGCAGTCATTACTTTATTTTGAGCTGGCCAAAAAGTCTCTTCTGGAAAAGAAGTTGTTCCTAAACCATCTTGATTTGTAACCATCACCAATTCGTACTCCAATTCTGAAGCAATTTTTGCCATGTATTGAAATACTTTCGGATAAAATTCTAATTTCTCTAAACTATCTAATTGATAATCAACAGGTGGCTCTAATACTAAAGTTCCGTCTCTGTCTATAAATAATACTTTTTTGCTCATGATTATTTTAATTTTAGATTCCTGCCTTCGCAGGAATTACAAATTATATTTTATTGAATCGCTTTTAAAGCTCTAATTAAAGCCTGATTTTCTTCACAAATACCCACACTTATTCGCAAACAATTTTCGCACAATGGCTGTGTAGTTCTATTTCTGATCACAATTCCATATGCTATCAATTGATTGTAGCGTTTTGTAGCGTCATCAACCTTTATCAATAGGAAATTACCATCCGAAGAGTATACTTTTTCAATATAACTGACACAACATGCTAACTCTTTTTGAAGCCGTTTTCTTTCACTAATTAATTGTGCAACTTCATTTTCAATTTCATCCATTTTTTGCAATCTACTAATGGCTCTTTGCTGCGTTAATTCGTTGACGTTATACGGCGGTTTTATATTATTTAAAATTTTGATAATTTCTTTTGATGCATAACAAACTCCTAAACGTATTCCTGCTAAACCATAAGCTTTTGACAAGGTTTGCGTTACAATTAAGTTTGGAAATTCGGCCAATCTAGTCAACCAACTTTCTTTACATGAAAAATCGATATAGGCTTCATCTAAAACAACTAAACCATTAAACTTTACCAGTAATTCTTCAACAGCATCCATCGTAAAACTATTTCCTGTAGGATTATTTGGAGAGCATAAAAACAAAATTTTACTATGTGCATCTGCTGCTTCTAAAATCTGATCTACTTTTGGCTGAAAATCCTCATTTAATAATACAGTTCTGTTTTCAATAGCATTTATATTCGCCAAAACACTATACATTCCATAAGTTGGTGGCAACGTGATAATATTATCTTGATTTGGTTCACAAAAGACTCTAAATATTAAATCTAAAACTTCATCGCTACCGTTTCCTAATAAGATGTTTTGTTTGTCAATTCCTTTCATTTCGGATAACAACTCTTTTACTTTATGCTGTTGCGGATCTGGATACCGATTTACACCATTTTCAAAAGGATTTTCATTCGCATCTAAGAAAATCATTTCAACAATAGTTGCATCCTTATACTCATCTCTTGCTGATGAATACGGTTTTAGAGTTTTAATGTTTTCTCTAATTAAGTTGTTGATGTTAAAGTTTGTTTTCATAATAAAAAGACTTCGACAAGCTCAGTCTGACAATTAACATGTTATTTTATATCTTTTAAACGAATTGAAACTGCATTTTTATGTGCTTGCAATCCTTCTGCATCTGCCATTAATTCAATAGATTCTCCTATGTTTTGTAAACCTATTTTAGAAATCTCCTGAAACGTAATACTCTTTGTAAAAGAATCTAGATTCACACCTGAGTACGCTTTCGAAAATCCGTTTGTTGGTAAGGTATGATTCGTTCCTGAAGCATAGTCTCCTGCGCTTTCTGGGGTGTAATTTCCAATAAAAACAGATCCTGCATTTTCTATATGATCAACATAAAAATCATTGTTATTTGTACAAACAATAAAGTGCTCAGGGCCATATTCGTTGATTAATTCTAAAGCAATTTCATCATTGGCAACAAAAATAGATTTTGAATTCGCGATTGCTTTCTGCGCAATGTCAATTCTTGGTAATTCTAAAAGTTGTTTTTCTATTTCAATAGAAACTTCATGAATCATTTTTTTTGATGTAGAAACCAAAATTACTTGACTGTCTGCTCCATGTTCTGCTTGACTTAATAAATCTGATGCAACATAACTTGCATTTGCAGTATCATCTGCAACGACTAATAGTTCACTTGGGCCAGCAGGCATATCAATTGCAACACCGTGTTTGGTCGACAATTGTTTTGCGACCGTTACAAACTGATTACCAGGTCCGAATATTTTATAAACTTTCGGAATCGTTTCTGTTCCGAATGTATAACCAGCAATAGCCTGAATTCCGCCAACTTTTATGATTTTTGTAACGCCACATAAATTTGCAGCATACAAAATTGCTGGATGGATTTTGCCTTCTTTATTTGGTGGAGAGCACAACACAATTTCTTTACAACCTGCAATTTGAGCAGGAATTGCCAACATTAAAACTGTTGAAAATAAAGGAGCTGTTCCTCCAGGGATATACAAACCTACTTTTTGAATCGGTCTTTTTTCTTGCCAACAAGAAACTCCGTTTGTTGTTTCTACAAATACTTTTTTAGTTTTTTGTGCGACATGAAACTTCGTGATATTTGCTTTTGCAAGGTTTATGGCGTCTTTTAGAGCTGAAGAAACCAATGCAATTGCGGCATCTACTTCTTGAATAGAAACCATATTATTATCTAAAGAAACACCATCAAAGAGCTCTGTGTATTTATATACTGCAGCATCTCCATTTCTTTGAACATCATTAAAAATCTGATTGACAGTGCTTTCAATATCGTCAACAGTTTTTGTTGGTCTCTGTAAAATTTGAGGCCAATTTTTTTTTGATGGATTTATAATTGTTTTCATGATAAACTTGTTAATCAACCCTGAAATTAATCCAAAGTCTTTTTAATGTATTTCGTTTTTAGTCAAATTATAGATTCCTGCCTACACAGGAGTGACAGACACTTAAAGTACCATTTTTTCAATAGGACACACTAAAATTCCTTCTGCACCATTTTCTTTTAGTTCATCAATAATTTCCCAAAACTGATTTTTAGAAATTACAGAATGTACAGAACTCCATCCTTCTTCCGCCAAAGGCAAAACAGTAGGACTCCTCATTCCTGGTAACAAGTTTAAAATAAGATCTAACTTGTCATTTGGTGCATTTAACAAAATATATTTAGAATCTCTTCCTTTTAAAACTGACTGAATTCTAAATTGAATTTTTTTCAAAATAGTCCTTCTTTCCTCAGATATTTTCGGTGAAACAGCCAAAACTGCTTCTGACTTTAGTAATACCTCAATCTCTTTTAATCCGTTTTTAAATAGTGTACTTCCGCTTGAAACGATATCACAAATTCCGTCTGCTAAACCAATGTTTGGAGCAATTTCTACAGAACCACTAATCGTGTGTAATTGTGCATCAATATTTTGCTCTTTTAAAAATTTTTGAACGGTTTTTGGATACGAAGTAGCAATTCTTTTACCATCTAAATCTTTTAATGAATTTGCTTCAGATTCTTTTGGTACAGCAATAGAAACTTTACATTTAGAAAAACCTAAACGTTCTATAAATTTAATGTCAGCTCCTTTTTCAATTAAAACATTTTCACCAATAATAGCGGCATCTACAACTCCATCTTTTAAATATTGAGGAATATCACCATTTCTTAAATAGAAAACTTCTACAGGAAAATTTCTAGCGGCTGCTTTTAATTGATCTTTTCCATTATCTATAGAAATACCAATGTCTTTTAAGATTCTCATTGAATCTTCATTTAATCTTCCTGATTTTTGTACTGCAATTCTTAAAGTACTCATTCTTATCTTATTTGGTGCTTGAACAAATACGGTTTAAAACTAAAAAAAACCCGTTTGATTTGCTCAAACGGGTTTATTAATATCTTGATTTTATTCAATACATCTTTAAATCGCTTGATTGCAATTGTAAAAATGATGATGATGAAATTGAATAATAGTCATGTCTTGTTTATCTCTAGGCAAAGATTCTAATTTTATTTTAATTTACACAAACAAACACCTTAAAAAAATGGTGAAACCCTAATATTTATCAATATTTGATTATTTGTTTAAAATTTAAATTAATGTCATATATTTTGGGGTTCATTTTCTAATTAAAAAAAGATATCTTCAATAATCACACTTGTAAAATTATTAAAACTGCTTTTGCATCGCCTCTTTTATAGTATATTACATCAATAATATTTCTTTCTATACATGCAAACAGCCTTTGCTAAAACTTGTTTAGTAAAGGCTGTTTTGGTAATTTAAAAAATAAGTGACTTACTTTATTTTGCAACTACTGCTTCTGTAATCGCTAAAACTTCAAGATCAAAAATAAGATCTTTACCTGCTAAAGGATGATTTCCATCTATAACGATCGTTTCTTCTCTAACTTCAACCACCATCAAATTCATTTCTTGACCGTCTGGAGATTTAGAAACTAATCCCATACCAACTTTAGGTGCCATGTCTTGAGGAAGTTCAGTTTTATTAACTTCTTGTATTAAATCCTTATTAACATCTCCATACGCTTCCTCTTTAGAAATTGTAATGGTCTTTTTTTCATTTAACTTCATGTCGATTAACCCTTTCTCAAAACCAGGTATTAATTGTCCTTGTCCTAAAGTAAATTCTATTGGCTCTCTTCCTTCAGAAGTATCAAAAATTTGTCCGTCAGATAATTTACCTGTATAATTTACTTTTACTGTGTTGTTCTCTTTGACTTGAATCATACTATGTTATTGAATTTTAAAAAATACTCTTTGCATAATTCTTATGCAGCAAACATTTTTAATTTAAACTTACAGAAGCCATAAACGCCAAAATCAAGCCAAAAAAAATAAAGTTAGAACGAAAATTCACAAACCTATAAAATCGTCCACTTAAAAGATGAAGAAAACTGCTGTAACCCTTTCATAAAAACAAAGTGGAACTTTAAAACCTGACTTTAAATAATTGGAACCCTAAAAAGGAAATCAGCAACTATGTCAGTTAAAATGAAGAATCATGAAATTTGTATGCCAACTATGTACTTATATTAGTTCGTATAGTCTCTCTAATACACAAGTTGATATAGGAAAACATAAAGCTCAAACATAATTTAAAAGATATAGAGTCACACTCAAAGCTCGAATTTTAAGGTCAGAATCTAACTTACTAAACAAATGCAAAAACCTTGATACAATTGTATCAAGGTTTTTTTAGTACTATTTTCGAAAGAAGATATTTTAAAAACTGCTAAAATAAAATTCTCATGATATTATTTTTTTTGATTTGGAATTGGTGGTGGTCCATCAGGAATAATAGCCGTATAGACTTCACTTCCTTTACGCTCTACATATTCTGCTTTTACTTTACTTACCAAATCTGGATTTTCAAAAAGATCTAACATTGTCATAGACATTGCTTTAGAAGCGTAAATCAGTCCTTTGTGTCCGATGCTCATTCCGCCACATGCAACTACTGCCCAAGAATGCCAAGGCGTATCTTTTGGTGCAGTTGTTACTCCTAAATTTATATTCGCAACATTCCAACTTACATCACCAACATCAGTAGAGCCTCCTCCAGGATGCTCTCTCGTTTTTTCTAAAGGTTTAATTTTACTATCCATACCCATTTGTGGTTTCATGGTCGCTTCTTGTATTTTTTTACCAAAAGTAATTTCAGCATCCGTATATTCTATAGGACCTAAAAGCTCAAGATTCTTTTGCATAATCTTACCGCCTTCTCTATTTACTAAAACTTCATAAATACCAGAAATCAATGAAACCTTATAATCTACATTTGCCATAATCGCAGCACCTTCTGCCATTCTTTTAGCTTGTTCATAAACAGGCATCATTCCAGATCGTTTTGTATCTCTAACTCGCATCCATAATCTAGCATAATCTGGCACGACATTAACTACTTGTCCACCATCTTGTATGTGATAATGCATTCTAACCGTTGGTTTTACATGCTCTCTGTAATAGTTAATTCCTGTAGTATATAATTCTAAAGCATCAGAAGCACTTCTTCCATTCCATGGATCCATAGAAGCATGGGCTGCTTGTCCAAAAAATTCTATTTTAAAATCAATTAAAGCTAAAGAACTTTGCACATCTGCTTTTATATTTGCAGCAGGATGCCAACTAATATTTACATCTACATCATCCCACAAACCAGCTCTTACCATCCAAATTTTACCGAAAAATTTTTCTTCACTTGGTGTACCTAAAAACTTTATGGTTCCTTTTATTTTTCCTTGTTCAATTAATTCCTTAATAGCAATTGCAGCTCCTAAACTACCTGCTCCAAATAAATTATGCCCACAACCATGTCCTGCAGCCCCTTCATTTAAAGGAGATTTATTGGGAGTCGCTTTTTGAGAAATACCAGGCAAAGCATCAAACTCGCCAAGAACACTAATTACAGGTTTTCCAGAACCATAGGTTGCTACAAAAGCAGTTGGCATTTCTGCAACACCTCTTTCTACTGTAAATCCTTGCGCTTCGGCATAGTCTGCTAAAATTTTAGAAGAGGCAGTTTCTTCAAATGCCGTTTCCGCTAAATTCCAAATTTTGTCACTAATTTCAATTAAATTAGTTTGGTGTTTTTCAATGGATTTTAATAATTCTTTTTTGTTTTTAGTCAGTTTTTGACCTTGTAATAATCCAGGCGATAAAAATAAAGCTAGGACACATAGTGATATTATTTTTTTCATTATTAATTCATTTTTACCAAATATACTCTTTATAATTATTTTACCAAAATGGAATATTTCCAAGCTGAAGTACTAAAAATAAATAGATTCTATTTATAAAATGTCTTTAGAACTCATGGTTAACTCTGTAAATGAACGAAATAACTAATTAATTGTAGAAGTGTAGTAAATGACTTGAAGATTTAGAAGTAGCTGAATTAACATCCGAAGACATACCTATTTAGCCTTTATTTAAAACATTAAATGTTGTTTGGATTTATTCCTCCATCCTGCTTGATTCTCATATTTAACAAAGTAAATTTTTAAATCTGCTTGATTTTCATACGTAACAAAATAGATTTTCTTTTGAGCTTGATTTTTATATTTGGTAAAAAACCATTTACCATTGTTCTTTCCTGCTTGGTTTTCAAACTTGACCTTATAGATTTTTAAGTCTGCCTGATTCTCATACTTAACGACAAATACTTTTACATCAGCTTGATTTTCATATTGCACAGAATATACCTTTTGAGCATTTGAAACAAATGAGGATAAGATAATTAATAGAAAAAATATCATTTTCATATTACAAATATAATAATTATACCACTACCCTATTTGCTAGGTTAAGAAGCCGCTGAATTAACCACCAAAGAATATACTATTGGTTTTGGGTCTATGAATATAAAAAACTCCCTTACAATTGTGTAAGGGAGTTTTTTATATTATAATTACTATGGTTCAATTATATATTAACTGACTTAATTATAGTGATGGCAACCCATTGGATATTGTTGATATTGGTGCAATCATGTATATTTCATTTTTGAAATTCACAAGATTTGGATGTGAAACGATACCATTCCATAAATCTGATGCTAAGTAAGTATCAAGACTAACTTGGTCTGTAAAGTAATATACGCCACCAAAAACTCCTTTTTCAAGGTTTCCAATAAATGTTTTACCAATAAGTCCAGGAATCTTACCAGGTGCAAAATTACCAACCACATCACTACCTAATTGGGCATGTGCTTCTAAACTCATTTCTGAAAGTTCATAGTTAACAATTAGTAGCCGTTTAGCAGTATTCGCAGCCTCTATGTTTGCCGTCTTTCTTTCATCCGCTAAACCGTTAGAGACTTTAGAGATCGCTGCAATAGAATATATATCATTTTTAAAATTCACGAGATTTGGGTGTGAGACAATTCCTTTCCATAGTTCTGATGCTAAGTAAGCATCAACACTAGCTTTATCTGTAAAATAATATACACCACCAAAAACTCCTTTTTCAAGATTTCCAATAAATGTTTTACCAATAAGTCCACTAATTTTACCTGGTGCAAAATTACCAACCACATCACTACCTAATTGAGCATGTGCTTCTAAACTCATTTCTGAAAGTTCATAGTTAACAGTTAATACTTGCATTTGCGGAGTGACTAAGACTGCAATTGGAGCTTTCACTTTTTCTTTGCAGCTAATAATCAATAATGCTATCAAAATAAATAATACTTTTTTCATTATTTTTAAATTTAGGTTAAAAAAATAGTTGTTTTTATTTTAGCATTGCTTTAAAAGCCTCTAAATCAAACTCATTTCCATAAAACAAAGTACTCATTCGCATAACATCGGCTGCAATAAGAATTGCAGTTTTAATTTCCTCTGCTGTAGCTCCAAGTCTCTTTGCTTCAGAAATATGATATGGAATACAATAAGCACATTTTGTTGCAGCTGAAGTTCCTAATGCTATTAAATGTGCATTTTTTTCATTAATAGCTCCTTTTGAGAATATTCCCATTTGAGCTGTAAAATATTTGTCTGCGCTTTTTAGAACTGATGTTGGATATAAGCTGTTAAAAGGACTTTTCGCTAGCAATTCCGTTTTTTCAGCATCACTAATTGTGTCTTGTGCTACAATCGTTTGAAACCCTAGTACAAATACGAATGCAATTAAAAAATTTTTCATTTATAAATATTTAAAGTTAGATTCAAATATATGTAAAATATAATTAGTTTTATATTAAAACTAATTGTATGAAAAAATGTTTAAGAAATAATGAATTTCTAGCTTTACTCCAAACTAGATGAAACCTTTGGTTTATTTAATAACAATATCAATGTTTAATTTTATTTCTTTTATACGTTTATCCGCATCACTGCTTCGAGTTATGAAAATGGAGTCTCTATCTAAATTTAATATATTAGAAAGCTCAAAAGATAAATCTTTTATTACCCGAGCTCTTCGTTTATTAGTGGTCGTATAATTCTCTTCATTTATATTAAGTGATAACACATCATTTAACATATTGATAGGAAAGAAATTATTTTGATTTTTTATAAAAAATTTTAAAACATTAAAATTTACATTATTTAAATTAATTGGTTTCTTTTTTTTATATAAAAAAAGATCTTTCTTTCTTACAAAAATAATTTGTCTTTTTATGGTTTTATTCTTATTTAAGAATACGATTACCATCCATAAGACACCAAATAAAGTTAAGATTGCGATACTAATTTTAAGAAGTGTGTATTCGATAATAGTTTCGTAAAAGAGGTCTTTAGTAACTAAGTCTCCTCTAAAATCTTCATAAGATTCATTAACGACATTAAGCCCCTCATTTGAGTGAAAAATATAGCTTACAGAGCTATTTTTAGCGTGGTAAATAATTTTATTGATAGTTTTAAAGTTCTTGATTTTATAAGTTTCTACTGTGTTTTTAAATAGATCTATTTCAGTAATAAAATCTGAAAGAATGACAATCTTATCGCCTATCTGAAATATAGTTCTTTTATAAATAGTTGATTTTATAAAAGAAGGATGCATTATGTACTCTTTTTCTTTATACCAAAAAAAAGTTTTTAAATCTAACCGCCAAACATAATTTCTTATTATTTGACTATTTAGGATAGTCAAATCGTTATGATTATTAAAGCCCCCAAAAACATATAAGTTGTTGCCTTTTTTTATGTGTATCGCATCTGTTCTTGGAACAATGTTTTCAAATTGATGTTGCTGTTCTTGTTGCCATTCTTTAGTGGTGAAATTATAGTGCGTTAAAATATTTTTGTAGGCAAATAACCCATAGCCAGACCATAGGTAAATACCTTTATTATAATTAAAAGATACAGCACCATATTGGTTTCGATGCTTAAAAGAATGATCAAAACGAGTAAATCTATTATTATAAAACTTAACTACGGGACCGCAACCATTATCTACTAAATAATTAACATCGTCTATTTTGTATTGGTAAGAATTAAACTCAAAAGGATTTAAATTTTCTGAAAACTTAGTTTTTATGTGCGTTTTAAAATCAAAACCTCTCACTAGCATAGAGTCGTTATAGACTAATACAGGTTCCCCAGAAATAGCGTCTTCAAATAATAAATGTTTCCCCGAAATCTCAAAACTAGTTTGAGCGCTATTGCTGTTATACACTAATAAAAAAACCACAAAGCATAAATTATTTTTCCAGTATGTTGACATAAACAGCGTTTTAAAAAAATGATTATTTCAATAATTGTATTTATTCCTGTAAATATTAAAACTAGTTTACAGGCAGTAATAACAGTCATTTAATACAAAAGTAAGCAAAAAAAAAGTATTTTTTAAATATGCGCGATTATGATGTCGCATATTAATTTGTTGGTAAATATTAATTCTGTTTAATTTTAACTAAAACAAATTATTTTAAAGTAGAATATTTACTAGAGTTGAAGTATAAAAAAAATCATGTTTCAAAAAGTATTAATTTTAGATCATATTGAAATTGTTAGAGTTGGCATAGGCGCTACTCTTAATTCTATGAGTATGAAAAATTTACATTTTGAAAAATGCTACAAAGCCGCATACCTTCAACTCTATAGAGCTTTATTGGATAATATTCCTTTCGATTTATTAGTTACCGAATTAACTTCTAACAATAATGAATTTGGAAACGATATATCTTTATTAAAGAAAATTAAAACATTACAACCAGGGTTAAAAATAATTGTTTTTTCTATTAGATCTAAACAATCTTATATTTATGGTTTAATAGATCAACATGTTATTGATGCTTATATATGTAAAGAAACGAATAGGGTTGACGACCTTAAGGAGGCTATAAAAGTCATTTCTGAAGATAAAATTTATTTATCAAAAAAAACAGAAATACCCTTTAAGTCTAAACAACTATTAAAATTAAAACCAATTGACAAAATAATTTTAAAAATGTTATCAAATGGGGTTACACAGCGAAAGATAAGCATTACATTAAAAAATGAAAAGATTCATCCAAATAGTTTAAGATTAATTGAAAAGAGAATCAACTTATTGAAAGATCAGTTTAACGCATTAAATTCCGCGCATTTAGTGTCAATAGCAAAAGATTTAGAAAGTTTATTTATTAACTAATAAAACACATCTAAACTTATATTTTTATGTCAAAAAAACTAAAATAATTTACTTAAACTTCAACAATAATAGAATTCATTATTATCCATGTTTAATATAGAACTTGAAGCTAAAATGATAATATTCGTGCGGTAAACCGCACGAATATTATCATTTTAGCTAGTACCTTTGATTTCAAGCGTATTCCAATAAATTAATTTACGTGAAATATTATCAAATATATTCTTTCTTATGGCAATCAACTTATCAAAAAGTGATAGATTAACCACTCAAACAGGTTTTAAAATAATTGCAAAAAAAAATCAATTAAAAATTTTAATTACCGTATGCTGTTTCATGTATAGTGGTTTAGTCTTTAATCAAAATTTAGATAATCTTGTTAGAAAGGCTGAAATAAATAAATTGAAACAAGAAAATTACCCTAAAAATGAATTCTATCTTGGATTAAATTTGAATTCTAATTTTGGGGCAGTTAACACAACTGAATCTACTATCTTAGTAAGTTCTGCGACTATGGAGCTAGATAATTTGATTCCTTCCTACAGACTAGGTTTTAAATATTTATTAAATCCAGAAAAACATCATGGTTTTTTTCTTCAGTATAATGGCTACTCTAAAAAATCTTTTCAATTTTCCGAAAACGCAGACTTTAGTCCTGCTTTCTCAGGCTCATTCAGTGAAATTCAGGCAGGAATTGTTTATGGAAGGGTGCAATTTGGGTATGGAAGGGTTTTAAAAGAACAAGTTGTTTTAGAAGAGAACGATGTATCTAAAAGTTATAATTTAAACTCTATAAATCTTCAATACACGTGGTTTAGAAGTAATAAATTAAGAACTCCAAAAAGTATAAAAGACTATTGGACATCTACTATTGGTTTTAATTATTTAACCAATTTTGATGATTTAGATTACACTAGTTTTTCAATAGGGCTTAATTACCACTTTACCTTTAACCGAAAATTAAGTTTAGAAAATAAAATCTGGCTTAAAAAAAGAACGCTAGACAAATAGCGTTCTTTTTTTTAACTGTAGGTCATTATGGTT
>Ga0307986_10001343_pt1 | contig 17885 bp, 14 predicted proteins | sample EllFjometageno82_FD_203170 | JGI IMG/M metagenome (GOLD analysis project Ga0307986, IMG submission 203170) | Marine microbial communities from Ellis Fjord, Antarctic Ocean - #82 | ecosystem: Environmental > Aquatic > Marine > Unclassified | place: Southern Ocean | collected 2014-10-09
TTACACTTCATTACTTAGGCAATAATTTTTTAGAAAACAACTTTATTAGAATAGCCCATCATTCATGCTTTTTTGCGTGGGTTATGTGTTGGATTTATTATGATTATAAAAGACATAGCTAAACAAGTAATTCCAGAAATAGGTAATATTTTACCTTTAAAAAAAAATAATATTATTCCAATAAAAATTAGTAAGACTATAGAAATAGTCGTAGTCCCTAATTTGGGTGAGGTAAATTCACATCAAGATAATGTTGGAATTATCATAGAAGAAAAAAATGTTCTAAGGATTTTATCTAAACGATATAAAAATGTTTCAATCACCGAAATTAATTCAGAAGAAGATCTTGAAGCCCTAGTTAAAAGAAAGCCTGACTTAGTATTCTCTGGTGTTAAGTATTTCTTTTTTAATAATAGGAATATATGGCTAAATGACTATTTAGAAATGTTTGAAATTTCATATATTGCTTCAAGCAAAACAGCACTTGATAATGAGAGTGATAAAAATAAAGCAAAAAAGATTATGCAAAAAAATAATATTAGTACTGCAGATTTTTTTATAACTAATCCAGGTAAGCATATAAAAGAATCTTCAATTCCACTAGAGTTTCCCCTTTTTATAAAGCCGGTAACTGGTGGAGATAGTAGAGGTGTAGATAAAAATTCTTTAGTATTCAATTTTGAAGATTTTACAGCAAAAGTACTAGATATTAAAATAAAACAAAACTCACTCTCTATAGTTGAAACATATTTGGCAGGAAAAGAATATAGCGTTGGCATTTTTGAAGACAATACCGACGGAAGCTTAAGAGCTATGCCTATAGAAATTGTTGTAAAAAAGAATGTAGATGGTCATTGTATTCTTGATTTTGATGTAAAAAAAAATGATGAAGAGGAAGTAATTTTAGTAACTGATATTGAGATTTTTAATAAACTTTCTGAATTAGCAAAAAATTCTTTTAAAGCTTTAGGTGGTAAATCTTTAGGCAGAATTGATATCAAGATGAACCATTTAGGCGTTCCTCATTTTATAGAGGCAAATTTGATGCCAGGTCTTCGAAAAGGTTACTTCTATAGATCTTGTGTACTAAACCTTGATATGAGTTATGAAGATATGATTTTTAGTATTGCAAATACTGGCTTGTCTTCACACTAAATATCTTGAAGAGCTGTTACCGTAATCTTTTTTGTTTTTAAAGATCTAATTCCCATCAAGCAAGCTTGAGCTGTAGACATGTTCGTACAATAAGGAACTTTATTACCTAGGGTTGCTCTTCTTAAAGCCACCGCATCATGAAGGCGGTGCTCACTATTTCCACCACCCGTGTTAATAACTAAGGCAATTTTTTTAGAATTTAGAACATCAACTATATGAGGAGACCCTCCACTAACCTTATTTACTGTTTTGCACTTTATTCCGTGTTTACGAATATACTCAGCAGTTCCACCTGTAGCGCATAAAGTAAAATTTAATTTTAATAATTGTTTTGCTAAATCTACACCCTCATCTTTATGACTATCTTTAAGTGAGATAAATGCTAGACCCTTAGTAGGTAAGGAGTTTGAAGCAGCGATTTGACTTTTTGCATAAGCCATACCAAAATCTCTATCAAAACCCATAACTTCACCTGTCGATTTCATCTCAGGCCCTAATAATAAATCACTATTTGGAAATTTGTTAAAAGGAAACACAGCTTCTTTAACTGCAAATAAATTTTTATTTTTACTCTTTAAATTAAATTGAGATAATTTTTCACCTGTCATTACTCTTGAGGCAATTTTTGCAAGAGGTAACCCTTTGGCTTTAGATACAAAAGGTACGGTTCTACTTGCCCTTGGATTTACCTCAATCACATAAATCTCATCATTTTTAATAGCAAATTGAATATTCATAAAACCCTTAACATTTAAAGCTAAGGCTAATTTTTTTGTTTGAATTTCTATTTCAGATATCAGTTTTGGTTTAATTGATATTGGAGGTAAAGAACATGCTGAATCTCCTGAGTGAATACCGGCTTCTTCAATGTGTTGCATAATTCCAGCAACAAATACTTCTTTACCATCAGATATTGCATCAACATCCACTTCCATCGCGTGGCTAATAAACTTATCAATCAATATTGGGTTTTCTTCTGCAGCTTTAAAGGCCTCCTCCACAAAGTTTTTTAATTGACTTTTTTCATGAACTATTTCCATTGCCCTTCCACCTAAGACGTAAGAAGGTCTAACCATTAAAGGTAGGCCAATTCTTTCTGCAATTTTAATGGCTTGCTTATAAGTTTTAGCAATACCATTCTCTGCTTGTTTTAATTTTAATCTATCAAGTAGTTTTCTAAACCTATTTCTATCTTCAGCCAAATCTATCGATGTATACTGAGTTCCTAAAATCGGTAGTTTGTTATCGTGTAAAAATTTTGCAAGCCTTATTGGCGTTTGGCCACCAAATTGAGCAATGATTCCTACTAGATTTCCATTTTGTTGTTCTTTTTTAATAATATTATAAACATACTCTTCTTTAAGAGGTTCAAAATAAAGTCTGTCACTTGTGTCGTAATCTGTTGAAACTGTTTCTGGATTACAGTTAATCATTATAGTTTCAAATCCACTATCTTTAAGAGCATAACTTGCTTGGCAGCAGCAATAGTCAAATTCAATGCCCTGTCCAATGCGATTAGGTCCACCACCTAAAATTATAATTTTTCTTCTTGAGGAAGGCTCTGCTTCACATTCTGAATTCAAAGCATAGTTTCTTTGATATGTTGAATACATATAAGGAGTAAAAGATTTAAACTCAGCAGCACAGGTGTCCACTTTTTTATAAACTGGTAATACTTTTAAAGCAGTTCTTTTTTTTCTAACAATATCTTCAGAAATTTTAGTAATTTCAGATAGTTTTTTATCAGAAAAGCCTATTGATTTAATTCTATTAAATTCATTATAGTCTTTAGGGAGACCTTTTTTTTGTATTTGATTTTCTTCATCAACGATCTCTTTTATTTGCCCTAAGAACCAAGGATCTATTTTACAAAGTTGATGAATTCTTTTAATGTTTATTTTTTTTCTAAACGCTTCTGCGACCAGTAAAATTCTGTTAGGTATATTTTTTCTTAACTCTTGCTCTATCTCTTTTTTATTAAGTGGAAAAATTCTATCTAGCCCTGAAAAACCTATTTCAAGAGAAACTAATGCTTTTTGTAGAGATTCCTTAAAGTTTCTACCAATTGCCATAGCTTCCCCTACAGACTTCATTGAAGTTCCTAGTACCGCTTCTGATGTAGAAAATTTTTCAAATGTAAACCTTGGAATTTTTGTTACCACATAATCAATACTTGGCTCAAAAGAAGCTGGTGTTGTTTTGGTAATTTCATTTTTTAATTCATCTAAAGTGTAACCAATAGCTAGTTTGGCTGCAACTTTTGCTATAGGAAATCCAGTTGCTTTAGATGCTAGAGCTGATGACCTTGAAACTCTTGGGTTCATTTCAATAATAACCATTCTCCCGTCTTTAGGATTGATTGCAAACTGAACATTAGATCCACCTGTCTCTACTCCAATTTTTCTAAGGCAAGCAATCGAAGCATTTCTCATGATTTGGTATTCTTTATCGGTAAGTGTTAAGGCAGGAGCAACAGTAATTGAGTCACCTGTATGAATTCCCATTGGGTCAATATTCTCAATAGAACAAATAATTATGCAGTTGTCTTTTTTATCTCTAACAACTTCCATTTCAAATTCTTTCCAACCTTCAAGACATTCTTCTATTAAAATTTGACTAACAGGAGATTCATGAAGCCCATCTTTAACTATTTTCAGATATTCTTTTTCAGTTTTAGCAATACCACCACCCAATCCACCTAAAGTAAAAGCAGGTCTAATTATGACAGGCAGCCCAATTTGTTTAAGGGCTTTTTTAGCATCTCTAACATGATTAACAACTTTAGACTTTGGTAAATCTAAACCAATATCCAACATATTTTTTCTAAATTTCTTTCTATCCTCAGCATTAGAGATTGCTTTAGAGTTTGCACCAATTAGTTCAATTTTATATTTCTTTAAAATTCCTTTTTTCTCAGCTTCCATTGCTAAGTTCAAAGCAGTTTGTCCACCCATTGTTGGTAAAATTGCATCTAGCTTTTCTTTTTTTATAATTTTTTCTAAAACCTCTAAAGTGATTGGTTCAATATAGGTTTTGTCTGCAACGCCAGGATCCGTCATGATAGTTGCTGGATTAGAGTTAATTAAGATAACTTTATAACCCTCATCTTTAAGCGCCTTACACGCCTGAGTTCCTGAGTAATCAAATTCACATGCCTGGCCAATGATTATGGGTCCCGCACCAACAACTAATATAGTTTTAAGATCTTTTCTTTTTGGCATTTTTTTTCATATTGTTGATAAATTCTTCGAATAAATAAACGCTATCTTGTGGTCCTGGATTCGATTCAGGATGATACTGTACTGAAAAAATAGGTTTTTTTTTTAATCTAATTCCCTCAATACAATTATCAAATAAAGATTTATGAGTAACTTCAATATTTTTTGGTAATGTTGCCCTTACAATCTCAAAACCGTGGTTCTGGCTTGTGATTTCTACATTATCTCTAATTAAATTTTTAACTGGATGGTTGGCTCCTCTGTGACCTAATTTCATTTTTTTTGTTTTTGCACCAAGTGTTAAAGCAAGTATTTGATGTCCAAGACAAATACCAAAAATAGGTAGGTTATTCTTAATTAATTCTTTAATAATTTCAATTGCATATTTTCCAGTTGCAGCAGGGTCACCAGGACCATTAGACAAAAAGATACCATTTGGCTTTAATGTTAGTATGTCTTTTGCGTTAGTTTTGCATGAGACAACAGTCACTTTACAGTTAAGGTCTGAAAAATACCTTAGGATATTTTTTTTAATTCCATAATCAATAGCCACTACATGCAATGAATGTTTTTTATTTTTTAAATAACCGATCTCTTTTTTCCATGTTTTAAAACCAGACCATATGTAGTTTTTTGGCGTTGTAACCTGTTCGGCTAAATCTAAGTTTTTTAACCCACTCCATCTAGTAGTAACATTGACTAATTTATTGATATTAAAAGCACTTTTCTTAGAAAATGAGATGGTTCCTTTGGGTGCACCCTTGTCTCTAATAAAATTAGTCAAACTCCTAGTATCTAATCCAGTGATTCCAACAATCTTATTTTTTTTTAACCATAAGTCTAAGTTCACCAAAGACCTATAATTTGACGGACTTGTTATTTCAGAATTTAAAATTACACCTTTCGTCCAAATTTTATCAGACTCTAAATCTTGCTCATTAGCCCCAACGTTACCAATGTGAGGAAATGTAAAATTAATTATTTGTCCAGCATAAGAGGGATCGGAAATAATTTCTTGATAACCGGTTAGCGATGTATTGAAGCATACCTCACCAGTAGCTGTTCCCTGATATCCAATACCAACTCCTTTAAAAATAGTTTTATCTTCAAGAACTAAAATACCTGTGTGAATCTGTGAGATTTTGTGTGAGTTAATTTTTTTTGCTTTTTTGATCAATTACAACTCATGAGTTAAAGGTTAATACAATAAAAGCTTAATTATCGCAACACAGATGTATTATAAAATTATAAAAATACAATTTTTCTTTTGAAGAATTTTATCTTTGAAGTACATTAAAAAATATTATGACATTGAAAAAAACGATAGAAACAAACTACAAAAGTTCGTTAAAATCCAAAAATAAGATAGAAATCTCAACCTACAGGTTAATTTTATCATCGATTAAAGACCTAGATATTCTTAATCGATCTGGAGCCAATAAAAAAGAAACAGATGATGAAGATGTTAAGAAGCTTTTAAAAAAAATGATTAAACAAAGAATCGAATCTATTGAAATCTATACAAAGAATGACAGGAAGGACCTGTTAGAAGTTGAGCAAAACGAATATGATCTTTTATCCAGTTTTTTACCACAGCAACTAAGTGATGAAGATACAAAAAAAATATGCGTCGATACAATAAGTAAGCTAGGTGCAGTATCCATTAAAGATATGGGTAAAGTAATGGGTGAACTAAAAAAATTATACCCAGATAATTTAGATTTTGCAAAAGCTGGCCCTATACTCAAAGAGCTATTAAATAAATAATGAAATATCCAAAAGAGTATTTAGACGAAATTAAAACTCGTTTAAAGGTCTCAACAGTAGTCTCTAAGTCAGTTAGTTTAAAAAAAAGAGGTAAGGAGTTTGTTGGGCTGTCTCCATTTAAAACTGAAAAAACACCATCTTTTACAGTTAATGATGATAAGGAATTTTATCATTGTTTCGCAACATCAGAACATGGAAATATTTTTGATTTTGTTATGAAAACACAAAATTTAAAATTTGGAGAAGCTGTAAAATCTTTAGCAAATCTTGCGGGAATGAGACCTTACACATTTTCAAAACAAGACGAAGAAAGAGAAAAAAGTTGGCAAGAATACTGTTCTATTTATAATCATTATGTTCAGTTTTATCATGATGAAATCTTAAAAAATGAAAGTTTAACTATTGCTAGAGATTACTTAAAAAAAAGAAACCTTAGTAAAGAGGAAGTTAAAAATTTTAAAATTGGATTTGTTGAACGAAATTCAAATTTTTACGAAAAATTAAAAAAAGACTTTAGTGAAAAAGTATTAGTTGAAAGTGGGCTTTTTTACTTAGACGAAAAAAAAAATATATACGTAGAAAGATTTAGAGACAGGGTGATATTTCCAATTAATAATATCTCTGGCCAGCCCATTGGATTGGGCGGTAGAACTATTCAAGAAAATAGCTTCATGGCAAAATATATTAATTCTCCAGAAACACCTTTTTTTAAAAAAGGTTCCAATTTATACAATTTAGATTTAGCAAGAAAATTATCTAATAAAATAGATCATGTATATCTTGTAGAGGGTTATATGGATGTTATTGGCTTAAGTAAGAATGGAATTGAAAATGTTGTTGCAAATTTAGGAACCTCTCTAACAGATAGACAAATTTTAATTCTTAATCAATTTTTTGAAGATATAATTATTTGTTTTGATGGTGATGAAAGTGGTTATAAAGCAGCACTCAGAGCGGCTGAAAACTCAATTAAAGAATTGCAGCCAGAAAAACAAATTTCATTTCTTTTTTTACCAGATGGGGAAGACCCAGACAGTTATGCAAATAAAAATGGCAAAGTAAACTTTATTGATTTTACAAAACAGGCAAAGATTTCAATTCACCAATTTATTTTTAATCACTACAAACAACAAACGGAAAATAACCCCTCATCAATGGCAATTTTTGAAAAAAAATTGAGATCTATAGCTGGAACCATAAAAGATAATTTTATTAAAAAATATGTACTTGAATTTTTTTTAGAAAAAATCTCATCTTTAACGCCACATAGCAATGTAGGAAGAAAACAATTTTATACTAAAAAAATTAAATCATTACAATCTACTCAAAAACATTTCAATGAAAGTAAGCTGTTAAGTGGTGTGGAGATTAAAGAGTTTTCATTACTTTATTTAATAATGAATAATTTGGAGATATTTCAGGAAAATATTCATTTAGTTGAAAATATAAAATTATTTAGTGATGATAATAAATTAATTCTTGAAACACTTATAACAAAATTAAAAAGTGGTGAAAAGTTCACTATTCAAGAAATCCCAATTGACTCACAATTAACTGAAAAAATTTTTAAGTTTGCATCCATTAAACATATTTTGAATAGTCATCAAAATAATCAAGAAAAGATGTTTGAATTATTAGAGGAGGTTTCTAGAGACCTTAAAAACTATGACTTAGAGTTCAGAATTGATGAGCTAGAGTCTAAATTCGCCAAAGATTTAAGTGAAAACACTTTTAATGAAATAAGAGAGCTCAAAAAAGAAAAAAACATCAATTAAAACTGGTAAAAAATACGTGGATTTTTCTAAAATTGCGCTTATATAAGTGCTCTCAAATATACTATTGTGGAAAGAATAATTACAAAATCATTTGCTAGACTTATGGGTCGTGGAACCCATAGAGGATTTATAACTTTTGACGAGTTGAATAAATCTTTAGGTAAAAGAAATCTTTCAGATGAAAACCTTGAACAAGCATTCATGCATATTTTAGATGAGAGTGTTGCTTTAGTAGAAAAAAAATCTGATTTTAAAGTTTTAAGGAAAAAAGAAAATTCATCTACAGAAACAGGAAAAACTATTGAAAAAAGCGATGACCCTATAAGAATGTATTTAAGAGAGATGGGTGGAGTTGAGCTTCTTTCTCGTGAGGGTGAAATTGCAATCGCAAAAAGAATAGAAGCTGGAAAAGATGTAATGCTAATCGCTTTAGCGCAAAGTCCAATTACAGCACAACAATTTTATGAATGGGATGAAAAACTTCAAAAAGATGAAATTTTAGTAAGAGAAATAATAGACATCGACACTAATTACATGGAAGACGAAAATACGGGGCCAAGTGCAAAGCAAAGAAACTCTGGTGAAACAGATAAAAATGAAGATAGTTCTAGTGGCAATGACGATAGTGATGATGAATTTAATCCTACGCTTGCTGCAATGGAAAATGAAATTAAACCTAAAGTTTTAAAAACAGTCAATATTCTTACAAAGGAATACGGAAGATTAACTAAATATCAAAAAGAAAAATTAAACTGCATTCTAAACTTAGTAAATTTTTCAACAGCAAAAGAAAAAGGATATGAAAAGATAGTAAGCGATATTTTAGAAAATATTAAATCACTTCAGTTATCACCATCTGTTCTAGAAGATTTGGTTCAAAAGCACTACGTTGAAAATAAAAAAATTATTTCATTAGAGGGAAATCTATTAAGATTGGCAATGGAAAATAAAATACCAAGAAATGAGTTTATTAAATTTTATATAGGTAATGAAATTAATCCAAATCTTAAAAAATTTCTTGATACCAATGCTGTGTGGAAACAATTTTTCTCAAAAAATAAAATAGAATTTAAAAATATTCGAGAAAGATTAATAGAAATTAGTCACAAATTAGGAATATCAGTTACGGATTTTAAAAAATTAGTTAGTAGGGTTCAGAAGGGGGAAAAAGAATCTAGAATAGCTAAAAAAGAAATGGTTGAAGCTAATTTAAGATTGGTAATCTCAATCGCAAAAAAATATACAAATAGAGGTCTTCAATTTTTAGACCTTATCCAAGAAGGAAATATTGGACTTATGAAGGCTGTAGATAAATTTGAATATAGAAGAGGGTATAAATTTTCAACATACGCTACATGGTGGATAAGACAAGCAATAACAAGATCTATTGCAGATCAAGCAAGAACAATAAGAATTCCAGTTCATATGATTGAAACAATTAATAAAATTGTGAGAACTCAAAGATTAATTTTAAGTGAGTTTGGTAGGGAAGCAACTCCTGAGGAGTTAGCAAAAAAATTAAGAATGCCTTTAGATAAAGTTAGAAAAGTTCTTAAGATTGCAAAGGAACCTGTTTCTTTGGAAAAACCAGTTGGCGATGAAGAGGATAGTAGCTTAGGAGATTTTATCGAAGACACAAAAGCTTTGGCACCTTTGGAACAAGCAATTAAATCTAACTTAAGTGAGGCGACTACTAAGATTTTATCAACTCTAACGCCAAGGGAAGAAAGAGTATTAAGAATGAGATTTGGTGTTGGAATGAATACCGACCATACCCTTGAAGAAGTAGGTCTTCAATTTTCTGTAACTAGAGAACGTATTAGGCAAATTGAAGCTAAAGCTCTAAGAAAGTTAAAACATCCAAGTAGATCTAAACAATTAAAAAGTTTCTTAGAAAGTTAAAATTTACTGGGCCGTTAGCTCAATAGTAGAGTACTGCATTGACATTGCAGGGGTAGTTGGAGCGTAACCAACACGGCCCACCATCAACTTCAGCAGCAGTTTTTCAAGTATTTTTCAATGCCATTTTCCTGATTTATTAATATTTGTTAAATATGACTCAGATATAGTTTTTTTATTAATTGATTTATTAAAAATCTTAAAAGAAAAATTTGTATCCACTCTTTTTCTAAAGTATCCTGAATTTAGCAGTGATTTTTCAAGTAAATTATTTAATTTATTATTTAAGTATATTTCAAATTTGCAATAATTTATTCCATTAGCAATGCAATAATCATCCAAGTAAAATAATATCTCTTTTAACATGGACTCAATTTTAAAAGTGCTATTTGGAGGCACAATTATTAAATCAACAATATATAAATTATTCATATTTTTGTTATAAATTAAGTAACCAACTGGAACTTTGTTATAATAAAATGCTGTAAACTGAGCTTTCATAAAAGGGTTATTAAATACTCTCCATTTTAAAAAATGATGATTTCTATCAACAGTCAAAAATTTCCAGTAATTTATAAAGCTTTTATTAATACTATTACTCCAAATTGGTGGTTCTTTAAAATTTTTAAAAGTAACTTTTTTTTTAACTAATAATCTTTTACAAAAGGTAAATGTTTTTAAAGAATAAATAATTAAAAATGAAAAAAAATATGCTAAAAGTTTTGGAACTTTTTTTGTTGTCAAGAATAAAGCAAGACTATTAACCTTATGATATTTGATATAAATTACTCTTTTTCCAAAATAAGGAATGTAATTAATTCTTTTAAATGCCCATCCAACAGCGTTAAAAAGAATTGAAATTGTATTTGAATCTTTAATATTTTTTTCAAACTTTTTATTAATTTTTTCAAAGACATTTGCTTTTATAGAATCAATATTCAGTAAAAGATCCTCAGGTTTTATAACAAGATATTTTCTTTTTTTTAATACAAAGTTAAACTTAATAAAACCTAAAATCGCAAAAATTTTTTTCCCGTTTGATGCGAAGTAATAATCTTTAAACTTTTTTGATTTAGCACTTTGTCTAAATAACCATAAAAATTGTTTAATTGATCTGTTCGATCTATAATAGTGGTTATAAAAGTTATTTATTTTTTTTAAATCCTTATTACTTGCATTTTTTATAATGATTTTTTTTTTTTTAACCATAGATTACTTTCTATAAAAATACTTTATGAGCCAAATTTTTATTTGAGTTAAAAAATTGTATTAAATCTGGCAAATCATTATTTATAATTGATAAAGATTGTCTTGAGTTTATAGCAGGAAATCTAAAAATTTTATATGGTATCCTAAACTTCTTACAAGTTTTTTTAATTTTCTTTTCGGCACTTAATTTTATCTTTGAATATGTTGCGTTATGATTATAATTAATGTTGGTTGTTGAAGGATAAAAAAAAGATATCTTTTTATCTTTATTTTTCAATATTATATCTAATGGTATTTTTATGAATAGTTTTTTATATTCCTTAATAGTTTTAGTATTCAAATAATTTTCAAAGTATATCTTTGGTGACGCAAAATAATAAATAGTTATTGGACTAAAATGTTGGACTATACTATTAATTTTTTTTATGTCTTTATTTACATCGATCTTACAACTAATTATTTTTAAATTTTTTCTTTTAAAAGAATTTTTGTTATAAGAACCTATTTTAAATATTTTTTTATTATAAGTCAGCATTTCAAGAACATCAGACCCCAATCCTTGACTAGCACCAATAATTAATGCGTTATTTTTTAATTTAACAATATTTTTAATAAGATGTTTTTTTAAATTTTTTTTCTTCTTTGTTAAGATTGGCCTTTTTAATGATTTAAATTCTATTATAAAATTATGATAAAGTAATTTATTATTGATAATAGGAACTCGTTTATCAATTTGCCTAGTAAAGATTTCAGTTTTTTTCCTATCAAAGTTAAATTCATTATTATAATTGATATTAATTTCACTTATCATGGAATGTTTACCAGGGTTTATAGTTCCAACATATTTTGTTAAGTTATTAAGAGCTGGAATCAATGTATTTATAAAATTTTTATTTTTATCAGTTACTATAAATTTTTTTTTAATACCAATTGTATAATATTTTTTATAACTTATTTTTCCTAAATCGTTCTTATTTAATATTTTGATTTCGACAACTTGTTTATTGTTTTGAATAAGTGAATAATTATTATTTTTTTTCTTAATTACTATATTTTGATTGTATGAAACATGTTTTTTAAAATTTATCTTTATGGACAATCTTTTCTTTTTTTTTAAAAAGTTATTTATTTTTATAATTTTAAGAAATTTTATAACCACCAAACAACCATGACAAATTTTTTCACCAAATATAGAATTATACCCCTCTAAATTTTTTAAATGAATCAAATTATTATCACCACTAATTTTGGAATAATCAATTCCTTCCTTATCTATAATTTTAAAATTCATTTTTAAAAAAAATCACTATTAATAAAATCATTAAATTTATTTTTTTTTATTATATGATATTATCTGATTTATTGATGTTATTTTAGTTAGGTCAGTTGACTTAAATCTTATCTTAAAACTTTTTTCAATATCAAGTAATAGATTATAATTACCGAGAGAATCCCATTCTTTTAAATCACCAATTTTAAGCTCATTTATACTTTTTGGTATTTTTGATTTTGAAAAAGTATTTTTTAATGATTCGAAAATTTTTTTGTTGATTTCTTTACTATCTATATTCTTCATTACTTTTCTTTTATTTAAAGAGTTCTAAATTTGGTACATCATCTTTAATTATATCAAATAAATATGTACTTTGATAATTAAATCTTTTTTTACTAATATTTAATTTTTTACTTTTTGATTTTAAAACTTTAAAATTGTTAGCTTTTAAAAAATCTAATGCAATTTTATTTTTTTTTGTTTTTATGTATTCTGCAATTATGTATTTAATTTTGTCTTTTTTTGTCATATCAATTACTTTCTTTAAAATCCAGGACTCCAAATTTCTTCCAAAAACTCTGCAACTAAGCATCATGTTATCAATTATGTAAGTGTCAAAAGAAACTTTTCTAATAATTATCAGCCCAACCAAACCATGATTTCCAAATACATCTGAGAGACCTATCAAAAAAATTTTACAATTTGAATCTTTATTAATTTTTTCAATATCAGACACTGTATATCTGATGTTTCTTAAATTAAATTGGTTGGTTTTTTGACAAAGTTGTTCAGCTCTTAAAACATTTGAATTATTTATCTTATGCAAACTAGGTTTTAAGTTTATTGATTTTAAATATTTTTTTTCGTTAAATGCTACTGATTTTTGTTTTTCAAAGTTTGACCTAATAATATATTGCTTTTTTTTATTTATATCTTCTTTTGTTACTCTAAATTTTTGAAAATTAAAATTTTCATTAAGAATTTTAGGCCATTGACAGATATCTTCATCTACAGGGATTACCTTCACACTTGGTATGTATTTTTTTACGATACTTCTTTCCATAGGATTGTCATCCCAAAAAACAAAACTTTTAAGACCTATATTTAACTCTTTTGAAATTTCCTGTATATTGTCAGCTTTATTTTTCCAATTAATTCTATGTGCAATAAAATCACTTTTCTTTAAGATCATGTTTTTATTTTTATTAAATGCATCCCAAACATCTTCTTCATTATTCTTGCTACAAATAGCCAAAAGTGTTCCCTCATCTGCGATTTGCTTAATTTTTTTTTGAAAATCATAATATGCTTTTCCAATACCATCTTGTCCGATTATTATATTCTTAACTCCATCCTCACCTACCACACCACCCCAAAGTGTATTATCACAATCTAAAACTAGAAGTTTTGATGCTGGATTATATATTCTTTCAATTATTTTATGAAAACTGTTGCTTACTATCTTTATTCCTTCAATTGATAGTCTACACCTTAAGATATACCAATTTCGCTCATCATACACGTGGTTAAAACCTATTTTTGAGAACTCTTTATTCAAATTAAGTTCATAAAAGTTTGAATATAATTTTTTGAATTTTTCTATTTTTAAGAAAAATTTTTGATAAGATGGTAGCTCTTCATTTCTTAGCTTTGCATTTTTTATAATTTCAAAATCATCTCTATTCGAATATCCAAAAATTAGTGGTTCTTGTGAAATTTTAAGCCTTTGTTCGACTAATTTTAAAATAAAATTTAATTTTTCTTTTATATTTTTAGAGTTATTTAAATCTTCAAAAAATAAATGAAAACATACAATTTTGTTTACATTTTTATTTCCAAAAATTTCATTATAGCCTCCATAATCTGCAAATCCTAAATTGTACTTGTTCTCTAAAATATTCCATGAACTATTATTTGGTAATAAAAAAGAACTACTACCTATTAAAATTTTTTTTTTCATAATTTTTCAGTTCATCATCTAATTAAATTTATTTTTTATAAACACAAATATATTGTGCTGTTTTATTAAGTAGTGCCTCTATATAAGGCATAAAAAGTGACAAAATTTTGCCTAAATATGAATAAACTTTATTTTTTTTAACTTTAGAAAAGTAATAAGCTGAAGTCTCCCATCCAAATTTTGAATTGTAGATAGAGGTGTAGTCTCGTTTATAGGACTTAATTTTATTGAAGTAATTAGAGGCCATAATTTGATCTAATTTCTTTTCTTTAATCATAAAAAAATGTTTTGGTGCCTCTAATTGATACCAGTATTTTTTGAATATATTAAAGGATATAGAGTCCGTATTTGGAGTTGATAATATTATATACCCATCTTTATTTAATATTTTTTCACAAAGTTTAATAAAAATATTCAGATCTTCAAAATGTTCAATTACATGCCAAGCAACTATAACGTCAACTTTTAATTGCAAATTATCAATTTCTAAATCTTCTAATTTTTCATTAATTACTTGTATTTTATTTTTTTCTAAAAAATTTTTACTTGATATGTCGGGTTCTAAGGCAAAACATTCATAATTTTCTTTTGCTAACTCTACGAGAAATTCTCCATTACCAGGGCCAATTTCTAAAACTTTACAGTTCTGTGAAAACTTTTTAACTATATCAATATTTTTTTTTATATGTTTTTGGATTTTCTTACTTCTTTGATATGGGGCATAGTCTTGATTATAGTATGCGGCTAGGTTTTTGGGGATGGTATTTAAAAAAATAGTCTTACAGTCATAACAATTGAAATACTGGAATTGTGAGCTATCCTTTAAGTTATCGAAGCTATTCGCTAAAAACATAGTATTACAATTTGAAGATTTACATATTCTGCACTGTATAAATTGATTAGTATTCATTGGTTTTATATATAGATTAATTATTTAAGACATAATAGCAAATTTATATAATTAGCTTTGTGGACATAGTTTGAATTATAATATATTTAATATTTAATTTTTGGGCCTGTAGCTCAGTTGGTTAGAGCAGTACACTCATAATGTATTGGTCCCAGGTTCGAGTCCTGGTGGGCCCACCAAAAATTTTTTCTAAAAATGATTATTTAATAAACTCTTTTAAAGTAGTAAACAGAGCATTTATATCTCCATCATTACTTTCAATTATAGAGGAAAATTCCTCTTTTTGTGTTCTTGCAAGACTTAAACCTTCAATAATTAAATCTCTTATCAAAGGGTTGTTTGGGTTTTTTGTATAAACTCTCCAATCAATTTTAACCTCTGGTCTTTGATCTGTTCCAGCTAAGATGCTACTAACCATCGTATAATTATCATTTATTTTTTTTTTAGAAGTTACTTCTATCTCTGGATTTGAATATTCCGCAAGTCTACTAGAAAAACTTTTTAAGAAATATTCTTCAAAAAAAATTTTATATTGTTTTAGTTGAGCACTGCTAATCGTTTTTCTGTAAGATCCTAAGGTGTAAAGACCAATACCATTTATATCAACAGTATCTTTTGCTATCTCTTTTAGTTTTTCTACTCTTTCATCTTTGGTTAAATCTCCTCCAAGTGTTTCTGCCGCTCTATTAACTGTAGATTGAACAAAAACGTCTGGCTCAGTTGAGTAAACATTCGTAATATTTGAAAAAGAAATTATTAAAAAGGTTAGAAGTGTTAATACTTTTTTTAGAGACATTGTTATATTGCTGTTTAATTGATTATCATATCTTAATTATTGAGTCTCAACCTCTTCCCAATCACCCTCATACATAATTTCAATTGTTGGGTTCGAATTTACAATTTTTTGCTGTCTATCTTGTAAGTATAAACTTCTTACAGATGCATAAAAGTCTATAGAATTTTTTTTCAAATTATCTATAGATTCTAAATTCTTTGCCCTAAAATCTATTCCCGACACAACTTTTGTAGTCATGTATACTTTGTCACTTAAATATTCATTATTGCCATGAGTAGAAGCGTTATAATAAGGGTCTCCACCTAATACATTTATAAATGAACCAAAGGTATCTCTAACCGTTGATGGTCCTAAAACTGGTAACACAACATAGCAACCTGCACCTACCCCCCATTTACCCAGTGTTTGGCCATAGTCCTCTTTTTCATATTCAGAAAAACCCATTTTTTCAGCTACATCAAATATTCCAAGAATTCCTACTGTTGTATTGACAACAAATCTTCCCGTATTAATTCCTGCAGTTTTAAAATCTCCTTGTAGAACATTATTTGGTATAGTTATAAGAGAAGAAAGATTAACAAGCGCATTACTCGTTCCATTTCTAACTGGTGATGGTAAACTTCTATAACCTTTTGCTACTGGTCTAAAAATAACCTTGTCCAAACCTTGATTCAAAGAAAAAGTGGCTCTATTTAAACCTTCAAAGCAATCTTTAACTTTTCCTGAATCTTTTTTAGATAAGCTGTTTTCACCATCAGTATCAGCAATTGCAACTGAGGAAAGAAATAGGCCTATCAAAGAAGTTATTAAAAATTTTTTCATTAATTATTAATTATATAATATATATTACAGAAAAGTAAATCGAGAATTATTATCAAAAAAGACATAAAAATGACTTTAAAAACGACATTAAACTACTCTCCAAATTTTAATCCCAAAAAAAGAAACTCAAAAAAAATCAAATTTATTATATTTCATTATACTGGAATGAAGAAAGAATCACAGGCAATAAGTAGACTTACAAATATACAATCTGAGGTTAGCTGCCACTACTTAATCAAAAATAGTGGACAAATTGTAAAACTCGTACCTGATTTATATATAGCTTGGCATGCAGGTAAATCTTCATGGAGAAGTTTTAAATCTTTAAATAAAAATTCTATTGGAATTGAAATAACAAATCCGGGGCATGAATTTAATTATAAAAAATTTTCTAAAAAACAGATTTTCTCTATTCTAGAGTTGAGTAAATTTTTGATAAAAAAATATAACATTGATAAGAAGAATATTTTAGGGCACTCAGATATAGCTCCTGAAAGGAAAAAAGATCCTGGAGAAAAATTTCCATGGAAATATTTGTATCAAAACAAAGTAGGCTTGTGGCATACATTAAAAGAAAAGGAATTAATAAAAAATAGAAGGTTCAAAACTAGCAAGATAGAAAAAGAATTTTTTTTTAATAATTTATTTAAGATTGGATATTCAAAGAAAACACCAAAAAATCTAAATAAAGATAGGTATTTAAGAGACATAATTAAAACTTTTCAAAGAAGATTTAGGCAAGAGTTAATTGATGGTAAAATTGATAGAGAATGCTCGCTTATTAGTGAAAACTTACTCAAGAGATATAATTAAATTTTTCTTGAAGTTCTATATTTTAGTAATAAATTAGAATTGCTAGATGAACGATTTATCGCTTTAATTATTTTTAAAGAGGAAAGTCCGGGCTCCGCAAAGACACAGTGCCAGATAATACCTGGCGGGGGAAACCCTAGGGATAGTGCCACAGAAAATATACCGCCATAACATGGCAAGGGTGAAAAGGTGTGGTAAGAGCGCACCGGTTCTATTGGTAACAATGAACGCTGGAAAACCCCACTGGGAGCAAGACTAAGTAGAGATGACACTGTTGCAAAACTAAAA
>Ga0307986_10001345_pt1 | contig 17883 bp, 16 predicted proteins | sample EllFjometageno82_FD_203170 | JGI IMG/M metagenome (GOLD analysis project Ga0307986, IMG submission 203170) | Marine microbial communities from Ellis Fjord, Antarctic Ocean - #82 | ecosystem: Environmental > Aquatic > Marine > Unclassified | place: Southern Ocean | collected 2014-10-09
GTTGCTGTGGAGAGACGTTATCGGCCACAATTTTAGTGGTAAATTGATGGTGTGCTACTAAATGCGCCACAAGAGCCATATAGCGCTTGCAGCCATTAACACCATTCAATTCTTGATAAATATCTGGCAGGCGAATAATATCATCTTCTAAATACGGATGAAAATGCTCTAGCTTTTCAAAATCTGGCGAATATGGGGCATACATGAAATCAGTTTTCCATAATGCTCTTTGAAATAAGTTAATTGGGCGCTCAATATCACAAAACAACAAGCCTTTTCTTTGACGCTGAAATACTGCTTTTGAATCAGCTGTTGTTAATGAGAAATACTCTTCTTGACGATCAGGATGATGCATAAAGTATCGTAGTCCATAATCAATCCACGCATAAATACCTTTAAAGTCTAGTTGCTCTAATAGTAAATTAATGTTGCCAAGCATGGCTCTGAGTGATGGGGAAGGGTGAGTATCATGGATGCCATGAACTGAGAAGGTAGTTTTGGACAAGTGATATTCAATTAAAGCCAGGTATTCATCAAGTTGGTCTTTATTAATATGCTCAACAACAATAATAAAACTATCTAAAAATCCTTTAACAGCAGCTTTATTAGGTGTTCTACAAATTTTATTATAAGTAAAGTCAACAATTTTGGTGATACTGCCATCGCCAAAATGTTCACCTGCCCACGGCATTGTTTTTAAAAAAGAAATCGAAAGTTGGTCACCTTGACCAATTTTAGCTAAGAATTCTGCACCCTTATAATATTCATCCAGACTAATCTCTGATAAATGTTCAACTGCTTGGCTAATATTTAACGCAAATGCCTCTTGTACAGATTCAAAAGCACAATCCAATGGCTTATATTGACTTTGTTCGGTCATAAATTATTTACCAGTTAGCCAAAAATTACATCAATTGCACCATTCATCGTTGTGCGTACTTCTTGATCATCTGTAATAGGGCAAACTAATGCCATATGACAAGCATCTTTAACTTCAACGCCAAAGGTAATCAATGTGCCGGCATAGTTAAGCAAGCGAGTTGAAGCGCCTTCATCAAGACCATGGCCCACTAAATTACGGGTTGCTTCGGCAAGCTTGACCAGCTTAGCCGCAGTATCAGCATCTACACCTGATTCTTTTACAACGATACTGGCTTCTAACTCAGCTGAAGCATAATCAAAATCCATGCCGGTAAAACGCTGCTTGGTTGATTGCTTAAGATCTTTCATTAATGATTGATAACCTGGATTATATGAAATCACTAATTGGAAATCCGGGTGCGCTTTAACCAGCTCTCCTTTTTTATCCAGCATTAACTCACGACGGTGATCAGTTAATGAGTGAATGACCACCATAGTATCTTGTCTAGCTTCTACAATTTCATCCAGATAACAAATAGCGCCATGACGCGCTGCTAAAGTTAGCGGCCCATCCACCCAGCGAGTACCATTTGCATCTAGTAAATAACGACCAATCAAATCTGAGGCAGTAATATCTTCATTACATGACACGGTGATGATAGGCTTGTCTAGCTTGTGAGCCATGTGCTCAATAAAACGAGACTTACCACAACCTGTTGGCCCTTTAACCATAACAGGCAGTCTTGCATTGTACGCCGCAGTATATAGTTCTACTTCGTTTGATTGTGCTTCATAAAATGGCTCTAATTCAATTTTAAATTGATTGATATCGAAATCTGACATAATTCTATCCTGATTAATTTAAAGCCATACTCAATGCAATGGCTTGTCTATCATGAAACGCTTACATAAATAAGAACGCTTATTCCTATTTATGTAAGGGTCTCTTAAACAAAAAAGCCTCTACATGAAGCAGAGGCTTTTTATAACTAAGAGTTACAAGGTTATTTGTGAACGCCTAGCTTATCTCTCCAACCTTCAAATAAAAGGTCTGCATCACCTGGGAACGACTCGAATGCACGAGCAAATTCATGATGTTCTTTAGCAAACTCAATTGGATCTGCTTTAGCCATCCAACATTCATATGCTTGACGTAGTGACTTAGCGCCTGCTGCAGGAGAATCAATATGACCGTAAGAACCACCACCAGAAGTGTTGATCACGTTACCGTGACCTAAGTTCTCAAAGAAACCTGGAAGACGTAATGCATTCATACCACCAGAAATAATTGGTGTAGTTGGCTTCATACCAAACCACTCTTGGTGGAAGAAAGGACCATCAGCGCTATCACGCTCAATCATGTATGCGATATGCTTATCATCTGTACCACCTTCCATCTTACCGAAGCCCATCGTACCCACGTGGATACCAGACGCACCCATAAGGCGAGAAAGCTTAGCAAGAACAAACGCGGTGTAACCACGAACTGAAGAAGGTGACGTAATCGCACCATGGCCAGCTCTATGGTAATGTAAGTATTGATCAGGGAAGTTACGACGTGCAGTTGTAACCATGCCACAACCACCAACATAACCATCAACTAGGAATGCAACGTGGTGAGCATTCTCACCAAATGTTTCTAAAATATATTCGCCACGAGCAATCATTTCATGATGATCGTCAGCTGTAATGTTTGCAGAGAAAATCTTAGCTTCGCCAGTTTCATCTTGTGCACGCTTCATTGCATCAGCAACTAAAGGCGTTACATCCTTCATACGAGCATATTTTTGGTTACCTTGAGGCTCATCATTCTTAATAAAGTCTCCACCTAACCAGAACTGGTAAGCAGCTTCAGCGAAAGGCTTCGGACGAAGGCCTAACTTAGGTTTAATAATAGTACCTGCAATGTAACCACCGTTGTTACGGTCGCGACCTAATAGGTTCCATAAGTCTGTAATGTCCATTGAAGGGCCATCAAAAATATCAAGCATTTGCTTAGGAACATGGAAATCAACCATTTGCGCACACTGTACATCACCCATGCCTTGGTTATTACCAATCGCAAGTGTTAGGAAAGATACAACCATTGCACGGCCGTCAATTACGTTACGGTCAAATAAATCACATGGGTATGCAATTTTCATGATGCCTTTAGCTTCATCAATTTCGTATACCATTGCATCTAAGTCTTTAGTAAAGTCATCAGTTGTTGATACTTCTACGTTTGTACCTGTTGATGACTCTGCTGCAAGATGAGCAGCAGTTTCTAAATAACCACTAAAACCAGGCATTGGTGTCATGGTGTAAGCAACAAGAATATGGCCGCCTTCAGCTAATAGCGTATCTTCATCTAATGACAAATCAGCATATCTATTCGATTGATCCATTGTGGACTCCTATCTATGAAAAACATACATTTTATATTAACATTAATTTAAATAAGGTTTTTATTATCCCTTTTAAAAGAAATACTTATAATTTATAGGGTTTATATATGTTATTTAGAGAATGCAACGAAAAAAATCAATAATTTGATAAATTTTTGAAGCTAAAGAGAGGCTGAAAGTTATGCTTTACTTGACTGTTTAAATAAAATTTAAGACTTTAAACAACAGACAGATATAATCAAGAAAAATGGGGATCACCTTAATAATTAATCAGTTCTTTATGAATGAGGAATTGTAGATAGTAGAGTTTTACTACTAACAACTTAAGATTTTAAATAAAGCTAACTCGGCTTAACAATACTAAAGACTTAGCATATTAGAAAGTCGCTGACGATAAGTCGTACTTTCTTCAGGGTTGGTTTTTTCTAGCATGTTACAAATCATACCAATCATTTCGCGAGCAGCGCCTTCTCTAAATTCAGTGTCATTTTGTTGAATTTCAAATAGTAACTCCACGCCTTGTGGGATATCATGCTGTGCAATATGACAAACTGCTAAATCAAAACGCAATTGATTGTTATCAGGTGACTTAAGTAATGACACTTTCAAAGCTTCTAAACCAAGTGTAGCTTTCGCCAATTTTTTAAAATTTAATTGACTAGAGATTGATAAACCAATTTCACTTTCTTTAGCCTTATCGCCTAATTTATTAAACAAGCCTTCAGCTTGGTCAAGCTCATTAATATCTAAAAATACTTGCACCATATCTAATGCGACTCTAACATTCCCAGGGTCTGATGATATTGCCTGTGTTAGTAGCATAATAGCACTAGAGGTGTCTCCAGCTAGGTGTTTTTCTCGAGCCTGTTCACGCAGACTATCTGATTCACGAAAAATTTTGTAATGCTTAAGTAATAATCTTAACTCATCAGAATTATATTCACCTTCTTCTTTTTGAACAGGCTGGCCATCTTTAAATACAACTAATGTTGGAACGTTGACAATTGAAAACTGCTTTTTTAACTCTTCTTGTTCGTCGATATCAATTTTGGCAAAAATAAAATCACCTGGAAATTCTTTTGCTAGGTCTGATAAGACGTCAGACATTTTGATACAAGGGCCCGACCAAACGCCCATAAATTCAACAATAACTGGAATCTGTGCAGAATTATGAATAACTAAATCTTCAAAGTTATTTTGGCTAACTTCAAATATTAATGCTGATTTCTCTTGTTGGTTTTGGCTACTCACGTCGACTTCCTTAATAACTTATTTAGATTGAAATAAAATTGATTTTATTGATTGATAATTAGTGGCGATATTACGAAGATTTTCTTCGCCTTTATCAGCACTAATTAAATTATTTTGTAAATCCTTAACTTGATCTACATACATTTTTTTTAAGGTATCCAGTGTAGCACTTATCTCATAAACACTTGGATTATCTATATCTTTCCAGTCTTGGGGCAATGTACGCGGGTACTTGGGGATAAATTCTATTAACTTTTCATCATCCTCAAACACTAAATAACTAAGACGTTAAGCTTGCAAACAACAAAGGTAGTTGCTCTGGCAATTTCTCAACATTCTCGATAACTGTATAGTTGTTTTCACCAAAGATACGTTTCACATAAGCATCTGCATGAGGATCTAGTGTTAGACAGTATGTTAATACGCCTGTTGAATACAATTCCTCAACTGCTTTTTTAGTATCAAAACGTAGGTGTTGCGGATCTGTTTCATCAATATCTGCTGGCTCACCGTCAGTCACTAACAAGATTAGCTTGCGCTTTTCTTGTTGCTTGTGAAGATGTGTACCTGCATGACGAAGTGCTGCACCCATACGAGTTGATAAACCGCCCTGCATACCAGCAAGACGAGCTTTTGCTTCATCATCAAAATGTTGATTAAAGTCTTTTAAGCGGAAATATTGAACATCATGACGTCCATCTGAAGCAAAACCATGGAGAGCAAAAGGGTCGCCAATGCCTTCAATAGCAGTTGATACTAGTGTTGCCGCTTCACGTGTTAATTGTAAAATTGTCTTGTCAGAATCACCCACTTTTTCATTGGTTGACTCTGATAAATCCATCAATACAACAACAGATAAATCTCTTGTATTAAGCACGTTTCTCATGGTGATACGCGGATTAGGCTGTTCACCCATACGAATGGCGATCATGGCATCAATAGCGGCGTTAAGATCTACTTCATCGCCATCTTCCATACCACGAACACGCTGAACACCCGCTGGCGTTAGTAGATCGATAATTTGACGAATTCTATGAGCAATAGGCTTATGTTCTAATAAAATTTGGTCAATATCTTCAGGGTTACCCATGGTTGGTCGACGCTCATAGACCGTTGCCCAATCTGGACGATGTAGTTGAATCTGGTAATCCCATTCTTGATAATGGAAAGGATCCGAAATAGGCTCTTTTCCCATTAGATCGTTAAATGATGTTGCATTATCAGTAAGATCGTCTTCATAGGCACGCATGTTGTCCTCACACACCCAAACCTCTTGCGCATCATCACCTGCTAGTTCACAATCAACTTCATGTGCCATCATTAGTGGACTTACCTTGTAACGGACTTGACGCTGACTGGCTGCCAAATACTCAACACCCATATCCCAATTAATATCTTCATAGTGCCAGATAATACGATTATCGTCGCGATAATCAACTCGATAACGCTCAAGAATTCTTAAACTAGGGACTGCTTTCCTACCTGCAAATATATTGTAAAGCGCAACACCCAATCTCCATGAAAATTGGTTATTATCTTGATTAGCTTCAATTTCTGCGTGAAATTTAGCAGCAATTTCATTAAGTTGCTCATCAGAACCCTTAGTATTACTATCTAGTAGTTGCACTGCAAAACCCTCAAGGGTTTCCATGGTTTTATGCTCTGCTGGCTCTTCGTGCTCTAGCAACATTAAAGAATGCCATAACTTCTTCAAGCCTGGAAATTCTTGAGCCGCTTTATATTCAACACGAGCATCTTCAATCAAACCAATGAAGAACATCTGTGCTGGACTTAGTTGTTCGGCAGACATAGGTTGAGTGGTATACATCATGTGGGCTGCCATATGAGCAACTGTCGCACGATAAATTTCCAAACCTTCGATGCCTTCGATATCATCGAGCGCATCAGGTACATACAAAATCAAATTTTCTACATGTGGTCGAAAATCAGTATATTCAGCACCGGTTGGACGAACAAAGAAATCACGACCCCAAAGGGCACGTAAATAAAAATTAAGCTTTCGTTGAACTCTCACAAATAAAACACCGCGTCTCTCATGCTCTAACATAGCGCGTGAGTCTGCTGACTCTAGTGCGAAATATGAAGTTAGGTTTTTAAAATCACGGCGATAAGCTTTAGCGCCAAACTGAGCCCAGCGACGTAAGCCACTTAAAGTTAATTTAGAAAGTAATTCATCAATGTTAAGCAACATTGGTCGAATGCCTCTAGCAGCTGTTGAAGCTAACTGATGAATCATAGTTAAGTAGCCACGAACTAATTGGGCATCACCTAAGTGTCTAGCAACAATTGGCAAGTTTGACAACAACAAAGAGATTACTTCACCAGAAGTTAGTGAAGAGGCCTTCATGGCAGCGGTAACACAGTGAGGAATAATATCCTCGCCACATTCTTTTGCCATTTGAGGCATAACTTCAAGATATGTGATCACAAGATCATTACCTCTTCCAAGGCTACACAATGATTTAGCGCCGTCCAAATAATCTTTTAGACCTGCAGGCGAAATTACGCGTGCTGCATCAGCAAAAGTTGCATCCAGAACACTTCTCACCTCAGGGGAAACTTTTTCTAGAAATTCAGCGTACTCTTCAAGTAGTAGTATCGATGACATAACAAAAATACCTTAAGTTAAATTTAACTAATGAATTAAATATTTACCAAAAAAAAACACCTAGACATGCCAGGTGTCTAAATCGATTTAACCAATAAATGTTTGAACTGCAGCTTTAAGCGTATCGCGCATATCAGGATCATCCGTTAATGGCGTGATCATGGTCATGCTACAAGCATCTTCAGCATTCACACCTTTAGCGATAAGCTGACCTGCATATACCAATAAACGAGTAGAGATACCTTCGTCAAGGCCGTGACCTTTAAGGTTTCTAGCACGATGTGCAATTTGGACTAGCTTTTCAGCCATTTCTTTATCAACACCAGATTCTTTAGAAACAATTGCAACTTCTAATTCAGTCTCAGGGTAATCAAAATCCATTCCACCAAAACGTTGTTTAGTAGATTGCTTTAAATCTTTCATTAAGCTTTGGTAACCAGGGTTATAAGAAATAACCAATTGGAAATCAGGATGTGCCTGAATAATCTCGCCTTTTTTATCAAGTGGTAAAGAACGACGGTGGTCAGTTAATGGGTGGATAACAACTGTTGTATCTTGACGTGCTTCAACGATCTCATCAAGGTAACAAATTGCGCCAATACGGGCTGCAGTTGTTAACGGGCCATCTTGCCATTTAGTGCCGTCTTTATCTAATAGAAAACGACCAACAAGGTCAGAGGCTGTCATGTCTTCATTACAAGCAACAGTAATTAAAGGCTTGCCTAATTTCCAGGCCATGTGCTCAACAAAGCGTGATTTACCACACCCTGTTGGTCCTTTAATCATCATTGGCATACGGACATCGTAAGCTGATTCGTATAATTCAATTTCTTTATCGATAGCCTCATAGTAAGGCTCATCTTTAATCATGTACTGCTTAGGATCTACTGTTGTATTAGACATACTTTACTCCACTTATATTATTCATCTTCATCATCAGTTTCCAGTTCGCCCGACCAGCCAGTTTGCTTGGCAAAATTAATGGCTTCGTCGTGTATTCTGAAATGGCGCTCTTTTAGTTCTGGTGGTAAATAACTTACCATACATCCATATTTATCCCATTCGGCGTTAACCTTTTGTAACAGGGCATCAATACCGCTGATATTCCAACCTTCACAAGTTTCTGACTCATCTAAAAGTCCGAAAATCCAGGCGTCTCTAATTACTTTACCAATGGTAGTCATACCACCATTGATTTCCTTATCGATACCGACATATGTTTTTGGCTTATTCATGGCTAATATCATACAATAGCACTTGTATAATGTAAAATAATATTTAGTTATTAAATAATAAGATTTTGTTATTATTAATCATTAATGATAATATCTTTTTAACACCTCAAAATATTCATTGGAACAAGTTAATTGCGCCAATGAATACCAGGCTCTATCTACCAAATAAAGATATCTGAAAGATTTTATCAATCATTTTTTACCAAATAAAATCCAAAAAAAACCCCAGCTACAAGAGCTGGGGTTTCTATGTGGAACTTTATTAATTATTAAATCGTTTTACCACGATAAATAACCATTGAAGTACCAGCACATTGTGCGAAATTATCTAGGCCTAACAAACGAACATGGTTGTCCGGATGTGCAGCATGACAATTTTCAACTTCTTGCATAATGGCGTCAACGTCTGTTTCACCAAACAACGGAAGTTTCCACATGTACCAGAATGAACCAGTAGCGTGCTCTGGCTCAGTATGTTCAACACTTGGATTCCAACCTTTATCAACAATATATTGAATCTGTTGACGAGTTTGTTCATCAGTTAACGTAGGTAAGTATGAGAAAGTTTCAAATTTACGACTTTCTGTATTACTTAAACTTGATATATAATCTTGCATATTAATGCTCCTTATTTTTGGTTAATTAACAAGGTGTTATAAACACCTTGTTACTAATACTTTACTTATGTGCAGCGTCAATCTTGTCAACAGTATCGAATTCAAACTTGATTTCTTTCCAAGTTTCCATTGCGATAGCTAATTCAGGACTGTGCTTAGCTGCAGAAGTTAAGATATCTTTACCTTCTTTCTCTAATTCACGACCACTGTTACGAGCTTCAACACAAGCTTCAACCGCTACACGGTTTGCTGCTGCGCCTGCTGCGTTACCCCATGGGTGACCCAACGTACCGCCACCAAACTGTAGACATGAATCGTCGCCGAAAATGTTTACTAGTGCTGGCATGTGCCATACGTGAATACCACCAGAAGCTACTGGGATTACACCCGGCATTGCGCCCCAATCTTGGTCAAAGAAGATACCACGTGAACGATCTTCTTTAATGTATGAATCGCGCATAATGTCGATCCAACCTAAAGTTGCTTCACGGTCGCCTTCAAGCTTACCTACAACAGTACCTGAGTGCAAATGATCACCACCAGATAAACGTAAGATTTTAGCTAAGACTCGGAAATGGATACCGTGGTGCGGGTTACGATCCAATACAGCGTGCATTGCACGGTGAATGTGTAACAACATACCATTGTCTTGACACCATTGAGCTAGACCAGTGTTTGCAGTCCAACCACCAGTAATGTAGTCATGCATAATGATCGGAGAACCGATTTCTTTAGCATATTCTGCACGCTTCATCATTTCATCAGCAGTAGGGGCAGTAACGTTTAGGTAGTGACCTTTACGCTCACCAGTTTCAGCTTCAGCTTTATCAATTGCTTCTTGTACGAAATCAAAACGAGCCCTCCAACGCATGAATGGCTGAGAGTTAATATTCTCATCATCTTTCGTGAAGTCTAAACCACCACGAAGACCTTCATAACATGCACGGCCATAGTTCTTAGCAGATAAACCTAGTTTAGGCTTAATAGTACAACCCAATAATGGACGACCATATTTGTTAAGAATATCACGTTCCATCTGGATACCTTGTGGCGGACCATTACAAGTCATTACGTATGCAATTGGGAATCTGATGTCTTCTAGTCTAAGTGCACGTAGAGCTTTAAAGCCGAATACGTTACCAACTAAAGAAGTCATTACGTTTACAACTGAACCTTCTTCAAATAGGTCAATCGGGTATGCAACGAATCCATAGAAACATGTGTCGTCACCTGGTACATCTTCGATCGCATATGCGCGACCTTTATAGTGATCAAGATCTGTTAAAAGATCTGTCCATACTGTTGTCCAAGTACCTGTAGAAGATTCAGCTGCTACTGCTGCTGCAATCTCCTCTCTAGGCACACCATCTTGTGGTGTAATTTTAAAACATGCAAGAATATCCGTCGCAGTGGGCGTATAGTCCGGCATCCAATAAGTTTCGCGGTAGTCTTTTACTCCCGCATCATAAACCTTAGCCATATTAGCTCTCCTTTCATTAAAAGAAATGCCATCATACAATAGCACTTGTATAATGTAAAATAATATTTATTTAATAAATAATAAGTTTATATTATGATTAATTATACGATAAAGCAACTATATAGCTTTGAGGCTGTTGTCAGAACAAAAAGCTTTACCAAAGCTAGTAAAGAACTGTTTATTACTCAGCCTGCGGTGTATATGCAGGTACAAAAATTAACTGATACTATTGGAACGGATCTGATTCAAACCAACGGTAAAATCATTATACCAACCTTTATTGGAAAGAAGCTATACCAAACTTGTATAGAGATAATTGACAAGCTCGAGAAGTCTCATGCTGAAATTCAACAAACACTTGACCCTGAAGCGGGACACTTGCAAATTGCAGTTGCCACAACCACCAACTCGTTTATTAGCCATGTTTTGGCAAAATTTAAAAAACAATACCCTAGAATGTCCTTTTATCTAGATGTAACAAACCGTGAATCATTATTAAATAAACTTAAAAATAGTGAGGCCGATCTTGTCATCATGGGAGAACCTCCAACGGATATGCCTCTTATCACTCAGCCATTTATGGAAAATCCTTTGATTGCAATTGCACATCCAGACCATCCATTACTCTCTAAAAAGCATAACACCATTAAAGATCTTACCAATGAAACACTAATTACAAGAGAGCGAGGATCGGGTACACGTATCACCATTGAACGCATTATTGGCATGAAACTAACCTCAGATATTGAGATTAACTCTAATGAAGCGATTATTCAGGCTGTACAAGCTGGACTGGGTATCGGTTTTGTTTCCAAGCACACTGTAAAATTAGAGCTTGAAAATAATGTTATTAAACAGCTTGATATAGATAAGTTCCCTATCACTCGCCATTGGTATATTGTGCATAACTCAAAAAATAAGCTTTCACCTATTGCTCAACGTTTTAAAGACTTTATCGTTGAGAATAGTTAAGTCATTATTTTCTTAACCAGCAGTACGATAGCCACAATAACAATAATGCCCAATATTTTTTCCATAATTTTTGGGCTAAACTTAAATGAACCCATATAGGATCCTAAAAAACCACCTAAAACCACTGCAATAATCAGTGGCACGAACTCCAATAAGTTAATTGAGTTATATTGCAAACGTGAAACCAATCCAGATAAGGATACTGCCCAGACAAAGATTACTCCAGCTGCTGCCGCTTCTTTTTGCGTTCCTAAATTTAACATAATAATTAAAGGAACTAAATATATCCCACCGCCAATACCGACAATTCCTGCCACTAATCCTAAAACAGAGCCAGTAATTAAAGACACGCCAATCTTTCCCTGATAACTTAATTCAAACCTAAAGCCAGTATCCTTCCAAAGATAAATTCTCATAGCGACCAAAACTAGTGATGATAATAATATCCATAAAAATATCTCTTGAGATAGGTGCAGGGTGCCACCCACATAAGCAAACGGAATTGCTGAGAGTAAGAATGGCAGAATAATACGAAGTTTTCCGTGCTTATTACGTAGATAGTTATAACTACCAATTGTGGCTACAAATAAGTTAAGCGACAAAGAGATCATTGGAATCACCAGGTTTGACATACTTGCAATGACCATAATAGCCGTGTATGACGAGCCACCACCCATGCCAACTGATGAGTAAACAAATGCCACTATAAAGAATGATAGTGGCAATAAATAATCAAGATAAGGGGCGACTTCCATAAAGGTTTATTTTACGGATAGCACCATGGAATTGATTGACCTAGGTCAATTTATGAGAAGACGATAGTTTTATTGTTGCAGGTTAACAGTCGATCTTCTAGGTGATACTTCAAGCCCTTAGCAAGTGTGATTTTTTCAACGTCTTGGCCCATCTTCTTCATGTCTTCAGCACTATCTGCATGGTCAACACGAACAACATCTTGCTCAATAATTGGACCTTCATCTAAGTTAGCGGTAACATAATGACACGTTGCGCCAATCAATTTCACTCCGCGCTCAGCGGCGCGCTCATAAGGGTTTGCACCAACAAATGATGGTAAGAATGAATGGTGGATATTAATAATCTTACCACTATATTCGACACACATCTCTTCTGGAATGATTTGCATATAACGCGCAAGCACAATAACATCTGGATTAAAACTATCGACTGTTTTCATCATCTTGTTCATATCAGCCTCTTTAGTATCTTGACTAATACTGACTTTTTTAAACGCCACATCATACCAACTGGCCAGTTTTGATAATCTGTCATGATTAGATAAAACACCGACAATTTCACCTTCAAGTTCGTTTTCATGTCCTCGATGCAAAAGATCTGCCACACAATGTGAAGCCTTAGACCCCATAATCAATATACGTTTAAGTTGCGCTGCATCACTTAGCTGCCACACCATATTACACTGATCAGCTAAAACTGAAAATGCATCTCTAAAGTCATCCAAAGAGCAAGTAATAGAGTTTGATTCGATCTCGATGCGCATAAAGAAATGTTTATTTTGCTCATCTAAATGATGATGCGCTTCTTTAATATTTCCATTGTATTCAAGAATAAACTGGCTCACAATAGCAACCAATCCATGTGTGTCTGGGCAAGAAATCAATAATCGGTAAACACTCATGTGCGATACTCTGCATTAATCTTAACATAATCATAAGAAAAATCAGTAGTCCAAACGCTTTCTTGTATGTTGCTATTACCAATTTCAATGGTAATTACAATATCTGTCTTTTGCATTTCAGCACTACCTAAAGCTTCTGTATAAGTTGGATCTGGTTCACCTAATTTAACAATGCTAACCTTATTCAAATAAATATTGATATCTTCAATATTTAGCTGTTTGATGTTCGCCCTACCAACCGCTGCCAAAATTCGACCCCAGTTTGCATCGCTTGCAAATAAGGCTGTTTTCACCAAAGGAGAGTGTGCGACTGTATAAGCTACTTCTAAACAGTCTTCATTGCTTGATCCACCTTTAACGCACATCTCCACAAATTTAGTTGCCCCTTCACCATCTTTAATAATTTGATGTGCTAAAGATTTAGTTACTTCGTTAAGTGCACTTTGAAATTCATCTTTACAATCCACAAGATTAACACCACTTACACCTGTTGCACTGAGCGTACAAGCATCATTCGTAGAGGTGTCGCCATCTACGGTTATCCGGTTAAAAGATTGATTAGTAGCCTTGGTAAGAGTCTCTTGTAGTTGACCTTGATCAGCTTGAACATCGGTAAAAATAAAACTAAGCATGGTGGCCATATCTGGGCGAATCATGCCTGAGCCTTTAGCTATACCAGTAATAGAGACCAACTTTCCAGCTACTTCAAAAGTTTTAGAATGGGTTTTTTGAACTAAGTCTGTCGTGAGTATGCCTTGTGCCACATCACTAATACCATTAGCTGACATTTGATTAGTTGCGCTTGGAATGCCTACTTCAAACTTAGATAAATCGAGCTGTTGGCCAATCACCCCAGTAGAAAATGGTAGCACTTGCTCTGTCTTAATACCTAGCTCATTCGCCAACAGTTCACAAGTTTTAACCGTATTTTCCATGCCTTGGGCACCTGTGCCAGCATTAGCATTGCCACTATTAATTAGTAGTGCAAGTGGTGATTGTTGTAAGTGGTTTTTAGCAACGACAACTGGAGCTGCACAAAATACATTTTGCGTAAATACGCCCGCTGTTGTTGTGCCTAGGGTTAGTGAGATTACAGATAAATCTAAGGCGTCATTATTCTTAATCCCAGCATTGATTGATGCTGAAGATATCCCTGCTATGTTTAATAATGACTGACCCATGCTTAACAATAAATCCTTAATAATTAAAAGGTATTTTACTGACTTAACTCAATTCAATCAATGAAACATTATTAAAATATGGGTCGCAACGACTTTAGCTACTTAAAAAACCTTATTACCAAAAAAAATCTCTAGAAAATAACCAGCAATATACTAAAAAAGATTGTTTATAGTGTTGTTACTGGAATGACCATTGCTGAAGATTTTTTACCATAGCGCATCAGCATATAAATTGACAGGCTTAGCAAAATAGCACTAAATATAATCCAAAATATTGAGCTACTTGGATGCTGAGTAAATGTGGCAACTTGATAAAACACCACCGCCGTAACATAAGCAAGCCCTGTTGACCATAATGCACCAATGGTCGCCCAACTTCTACCTACTTCTCTTACCATAGCACCAAGTGCCGCCACACACGGAAAATACAAAAGGATAAATAGCAGGTAAGCAAACGCTCCTGCTTTTCCATCAAAGCGAGAAACCATAACGCCAAATGTATCAGTAGAAACCTCTTGAGATGTGGCCGCTAAATCTTGAGAATGAGTATCATCCAAAACTCTCAAGCCCAATGGATCTGAAATATTTACTACTGCATCCGAAACATTGGCAGGGATGGTCGCCAAAGCTTCACTTATTCCGTTTAATAAGTTGTATTCAGCTTCTTTTTCAGCAGCGCCGTTTATCTCTGAATCTAAATTAGAATACAAAGAGTCTAGCGTACCCACTACCACCTCTTTTGCCAAAATTCCAGTCACAATACCTACAGTTGCCGGCCAATTATCTTCACGAATACCCATTGGCGCAAACACGGGTGTTATTGACTGAGCTAAAGCGCTTAGCGCTGAATTTTTAGAATCTTGGTTACCAAATGAGCCATCCATACCCACGCTATTCACCACATTAATAATGGTTACTACTACAACAATAATCTTGCCTGCACCCAGCACAAAGCCTTTTAGTTTATTCCATGTATTGATGCTCAAGTTTCTAACTGACGGCAATTGATAACCCGGCAATTCCATCAAGAAATCACTGGTATCAGTGCCGCCTTTAAAGGCACGCTTTAAGATTAAGCCTGTTAACACGGCAAACATCACGCCAATTAAATACAAAGCAAATACGATATTTTGCCCGCCTACTGGAAAGAAGGCTGCTGCAAATAAAGCATACACAGCCAGCCTCGCACCGCAAGACATAAAGGGTGACATCATTACTGTGGTTACCCTTTCTCTATGTGTATCCAGAGTTCTCGCTGCCATAATGCCGGGTACATTACAACCGAATCCAACTATCAAAGGTATAAATGCCTTACCAGATAAGCCGATACGGCGCATAAATTTATCCATCACAAAAGCAGCACGAGCCATATAACCCAACTCCTCTAACAAAGTTAAGAATAAATACAATGAAGCGATAATAGGAACAAAAGTTGCTACCACCTGAATACCACCACCCACGCCATCAGCGACAACAACTTGGATAAATTCTGGCGTGCCAATGGCAGATAATAAATAACGAACACCCTCAACAAAAATAACACCTGCAGCGATATCAAAAAAATCAATCAACGCACCGCCAAAATTAATGCTGAATAAAAATAGCAAATAAATCACCATTAAAAAGATAGGCACGCCTGTCCAAGAGCCTAATACCCATCGATCAATATTATCAGATAGTGTTCTTTTAAAGCTTTTCTCTCGAGTAATTACCGACTGAGCAATGGCATTTGCCGCATTAAATCTTGCCTCAGCCTTTATAAGTTCTATGGCTTTATTGTCTTTTAGTTGAGAAGTCTTGTCTGTTGAGTAGTCAACTTTAAATTCGCCCAATGCTTGGTACTCATTGATTACATTGGCAAATACTGATAAATCATTCTGCTCTTTAAGTGAAACTGGAATAACTTCACAACCAAAAGATTGTTTGAGTGCTTGAATGTCAATCTGCATCCCGCGCTTAGACGCTACATCCATCATGTTAAGCAGAACAACAACATTCACACCCAACTCTCTAAGCTGAGTTGTTAGGTACAGACCTCTTTCTAAAGTTGAAGCATCAACAATATTAAAATATAAATGATCCGGGTTACTTAATGCAAAATTTCTTGCGATCTGCTCATCCAAGGATGAATTTTTATCATCAATTGAATATACACCAGGTAGATCACTGACTAAAAATTGTTGATCATTGAAATTAAATTCACCTTCTTTACGTTCAACAGTTACACCGGGCCAATTGCCCGTGCGTTGCTTGGCGCCTGTTAAAAGATTAAACAAGGTGGTTTTTCCAGCGTTGGGATTACCAATTAATGCAATTTTTTTAAAAGTCACAACTCTCTCACTTCAATGAGTTTTGAAAGTGTTCTTCCGATACTAATCCTAGCATTGCCCATAGATATCACCATGTCTCCACCTCTATTTCTCAAAATAGAAACAGAAATACCTGTGTTAACACCCAGGCCGAGTAATTTAATTTTTTTTTCAGGCGTTGAATTGATTTTATTGATCAACACATGTTGGCCAATTTGGCTATTTGACAATATTTGCATGTATTTAATTTTACTAATTTTTTCCAACAAGACGCTCTTTTTTATTATAAGAAATCCAATAGCTAAACATGGAGATTGTAAAGACATACTGAATAATAAATTGAACCCATTCTGGTTTAGAGTACCAACCAAATAAGACATGTAGTGGAATACCTATAATGCCATCTTTATGGCTAAAAATTGTACCGGCAACATTAAAAGCTTTATTGAAAATAAAATGTTCTGCATCAATCATGCCGTACCCTTTTAAAGCTGAGATTCCTTCGTGAAATGAATAGCCTAATAAAAATCCAGCCTGAAGAATAAGATACGCTAGAGTCACTTTAAACAATAAAGATAGATCTACTCTCACCAAAGAATAGAAGATCAAAATAGATAAAGCTAGTGCCGATAAAACACCCATAATTACAACATCAAATGGGTACTTGCCTGCAAATGTAAAAATAGCTATCTCTGTACCTTCACGCGCAATAATAATAAATGAAATCCAAAATAATGCCATCACAGAAACGCTTTTATCTATCTCTCCAGCAATGTGTTTTGCCATATTACTACCATGACGAATCATCCAGATGATAAAGACTGATACCAATAATAAAGCTACTAAACTAGCTGCACTTTCCCATAGTTTGGTTAAGTTTGAAACGCCACCCAAATACTCAGAAAATCTATTTAATAAAAGCCCCAAAACAATTGCTGTTATCAAACCAGCAAAACCACCCTGTATAACAGTAATCTTTAAATGCTCCTTATCAATCTTAATAATATATTTGAGAACAATAGCAATTAATAAAAATGCTTCTAGCCCCTCTCTGAAACCCATTATAAAACTTGGAAAATCTGTCATATTTACTTCCTTTTTTAAAGATTATTAATTGAATGTTATTTTTATGTAAATGATACACGTTATCATTAGCATTATCAATAATAATAAAATAAATAATAAACTAATATTGATAGATACACAGTAAGTTCTAGATGCCATAAAATAAACAAAATATAAAATATAAACACTTACAGGATATGAATCTAGAAAATCGTGCAAAAGCCAGTCAAAAAGTAACC
>Ga0307986_10001347_pt1 | contig 17871 bp, 19 predicted proteins | sample EllFjometageno82_FD_203170 | JGI IMG/M metagenome (GOLD analysis project Ga0307986, IMG submission 203170) | Marine microbial communities from Ellis Fjord, Antarctic Ocean - #82 | ecosystem: Environmental > Aquatic > Marine > Unclassified | place: Southern Ocean | collected 2014-10-09
ACTTAATATGTTGGGTGCAGAAGTAAACATTATCGCACCATCAAACTTAATGCCCAAAGAAATAGAAAAATTTGGTGTTAATACATTTACTGACATGAAAAAAGGATTAAAGGACTGTGACATTGTAATGATGTTAAGATTACAAAATGAAAGAATGACGAGTTCATTTTTGTCATCTAATAGAGAATATTATGAATATTATGGTCTTACACCGGATAAACTTTCTCATGCAAAGGAAGATGCTTTAATTATGCATCCAGGTCCCATGAATAGAGGAATTGAAATAGATACCAAGTTAGCAGACGACATTAATAGAAGTGTAATCAAAGAGCAGGTAGAACTGGGTGTTGCAGTAAGAATGGCTTGCTTAAAAATTTTTTGTGAATAGATGAAAAAACAATACTTTATAAATGCAAACATAATTGATCCTCACAATTCTATTAATGAAAATGGTGGATTGATTATAAATGAAGAGGGTTTAATTGAAGCTATTGGTAAAAAGGTTAACACTAACAATATCCCATCGAGAGAAAAGATAACTGATTTAAAAGGTAAATATATATTTCCAGGCTTGGTAGATATGCGTGTCTTCGCAGGAGAACCAGGTTATGAATACAAAGAGAATTTTAGAACCTTAAGCAATGCAGCTCTCGCTGGTGGTGTAACATCAGTGGTCACAATGCCTAATACTGATCCAATTATAGATAATGTTTCAATAGTAGATTTTTTAAAAAGACGTGGAAGAGATAAATCTAAGATCAATGTTTTCCCAAGCGCTGCACTTACTAAAAATATTGAAGGTACTACTATGACTGAATTTGGTCTGCTACAAAGTAGAGGGATAATTGGTTTTACTGATGGAATTAAAACTATTCAAAATACTAGACTAATGTCGCGCATCATGAATTCAGCAAAAGACTTGGGAACTCTAATTATGCAACATGCTGAGGACTATGACTTAGCTAAAAATGGAATGATTAATTCTGGAATTATTGCGACTAAGCTTGGATTATCTGGAATACCAGCAATAGCTGAGAGAATCATTATTGAAAGAGATTTAACATTGCTCGAAAGTATTAAATGCAGATATCATATATCTCAAATATCAGCTGGAAAATCAGTTGAGATAATTAAAGAAAGAAAAGAAAGAGTAAAATTTACGACTGGAGTATCGATCAACAACTTGTCTTTAAATGAAAATGATATCGGAGATTTTAGAACCTTCTTAAAACTATCACCACCATTAAGAACAGAGGAAGATAGGATAGCTTTAGTACAAGGTTTAAAAGATGAAACAATCGATGTGATTGTATCCGATCATAAGCCAGAAGATGAAGAGCAAAAAAGATTAACTTTTGCTCAAGCTGCAACCGGTGCATCAGGGATTGAAACTTTATTATCTTTAAGTTTAGAATTACATCACAATGGATCTGCAAAACTAGAAACTATTATAAAAGCTTTAACTTCAAACCCTGCTAAAATATTAAAAATAAATAAAGGTAATCTTACTATTGGTAATGAGGCTGACTTTTGTATCGTAGATGTTGATAAACCATGGATTGTTAAAAAAGATAAGCTTGTTTCAAAGTCTAAAAATACTTCAATTGAAGACAAAAAACTCCAAGGTAAAGTTACAAATACATTTGTAAAAGGTGTGGAATTATTTACATTGTAGTAATGGAATATTTAATCATTGCATTAGCTTCATATTTATTAGGTTCAATACCGTTTGGTTTCATACTTACAAAAATTTTTTTAAAGAAGGACATTAGAGATATAGGTTCAGGAAATATTGGTGCGACTAATGCTCTTAGAACTGGCAATAAATTATTGGGCTATGGGACTTTAATTTTAGACATAACAAAAGCTGTTCTACCTGTTTTATATGTAAAATTTAATTATCCTGAGTATATTTTTATAACATCGTTGTGCACTTTTTTAGGCCACGTATTCCCTATCTGGCTTAAGTTTAAAGGAGGTAAGGGTGTTGCAACATATGTGGGGATACTATTTTCAATAAATTTGATTTTGGGTTTAATATTCGTGGTTAGTTGGGCTTTTACATTTTTACTTTCAAAATACTCTTCTCTATCATCGCTTATAGCAAGTTTAATAATACCTGTTTATTTAATAATTTTCGAAAATTATAATTCAATATTTTTTATAATAATGTTTGTACTTATATTCTACACGCATAAAGAAAACGTTAAACGCTTGAAAAACAAAGAAGAAAGTAAGACAAAAATTTATTGATTTGACTATCCAAAGCTTTTGACTAATTTGATTAATAATGAATCTTGTCATTGTAGAAAGTCCAGCTAAAGCAAAAACTATCAATAAATATCTCGGTGATGATTATATTGTATTAGCAAGTTATGGTCATATTAGAGATCTTCCCTCAAAAAATGGCTCTGTAGATCCAGAAAATAATTTTAAAATGGAGTGGGAAGTAGATAATTTTTCTAAAAAATATCTCAAAGAAATTACAGATGCTGCTAAAATTTCTTCAAAGATCATATTAGCAACTGACCCAGACCGTGAGGGAGAAGCGATTGCTTGGCATGTTAAAGAGTATTTAAATGAAAAAAAATTAATTGAAGATAAACATGTAGAAAGAGTTGTTTTTAATGAAATTACAAAAAAAGCAGTTATTCATGGAATTGAAAACCCACGACAAATCGAGCCCTTACTCGTTGATGCTTATATGGCTAGAAGAGCACTAGATTATTTGGTTGGCTTTAATATCTCTCCGATTTTATGGACCAAACTACCTGGTTCTAAATCTGCAGGACGTGTTCAATCTGTTGCTTTAAAATTAATTACAGAGAGAGAACATGAAATAGAACTTTTTGATCCAGAGGAATTTTGGACTTTAAGCATTCAATTCAGCGATACTTATAAAAATTCTATACTAGCAAGTATTACTCAACTAAATGATAAAAAAATTGAAAAATTTTCTTTTAAGAATAAAGCTGAAATTAATGTTGCAATTAATGAAGTAAAGTCAAAGAAATTTGAAATAAATGACGTCTCTAGTAAAGTTGTAAATAGAAACCCTTCGGGTCCTTTTACAACCTCTACTTTGCAGCAAGTTTCATCTGGTCGACTAGGATTTGGAGCATCACGTACAATGCAAATTGCTCAAAAACTTTATCAAGGTATAGAAATAGATGGGGAAACTATTGGTCTTATTACATATATGCGAACCGATGGAACTAATTTATCAACCGATGCTATAGATACTTTTAGGAATTATATAAAAAGTGAGTTTGGTGAAGAATATGTTCCGGATAATGCTATTAGTTACTCTGGAAAAAAAGCTAAAAATGCTCAAGAAGCGCATGAAGCAATTAGACCCACAGATATTATGCGAGTACCGGATACAATTAAAGAATACTTAAGTCCAGATCAGCATAAATTATATGATTTAATTTGGAGTAGAGCCCTATCATCTCAAATGAAACCTGCTCAATTTGATAGAAATACTATTACGATAACTTCTGAGAACAATGGAACAATCTGTAAAGCTAGTGGATCTGTTATCAAATTTGATGGTTTTTTAAAAGTCATGAAAGACATTAAAAAAGATGATGATGAAGATATTCTTCCAGAAATGAATAAAGGTCCTGTAAATATAGAGGCTCTATTAGATGAGCAACATTTTACACAGCCACCACCTAGGTATTCAGAGGCAAGTTTAGTTAAAAAATTAGAAGAACTGGGTATTGGTAGGCCATCAACTTATGCAAGTATAATATCAGTGATATCTACTAGGGGGTATGCAGAAGCAATAAATAAAAGATTTCACCCAACAGATCGTGGTAAATTAATTTCTGCTTTTCTTGAAAAACTTTTTTCTAAGTATGTTGATTATAATTTTACTGCTAGCTTAGAAAACCAACTTGATGATATTACAACTGGTAAGGAGGGTTGGATAAAAGTCCTAGAGTTATTTTGGAAAGATTTTAATCAAAATATATCTGAAGTTAAAGAGAAAAGAACTAGAGAAGTTTTAGATCTCTTAAACGATAGTCTAGGTAGTCTAATTTTTGAAAGAGACAAAAATGGAAATATTAATAGACAGTGTAAATTATGTGATACTGGATCTTTAAGCTTAAAAAATAGTTTTAGAGGTGGTGCTTTTATAGGTTGTTCAAATTACCCAGATTGTAAATTTACTAGACCCTTATCTAAAGCTAAAGCAGCTGCTCAATCTCAACTAGCTGAACCAAAGTTCGTGGGGAAACATGAAAATGGTAACGACATGTACCTTAAAAATGGAAGATTTGGTCCCTACTTACAATATGAAAAAATTAAGGAAGTAATAGAAGAGGTTATAGGTGAAACAAAGAAGAAAAATAAAATAAAAAAAAAGATGGTAGAAAAAGAAGATAATAATTTAAGAAATGTTTCTATACCTAAGGGAATTACATTAGATAGTGTGAATCTTGATAGAGCTAAATTTTTGTGCTCATTACCAAAAAGTTTAGGTATTAACCCTGAAAATCAAAAAGATATAATATTAAATTCGGGAAGATTTGGTCCATATTTAAAGTGTGAAAATAAATCAGCAAGAATTGAAAATGTTGAAGAAATTTTTTCAATCGGTCTTAATAGAGCAATAACTCTGATAGCAGAAGCTAAGCCAGGTAGAATGTCTGCATCAATTATAAAGGATCTAGGGGAACACCCTGAGGACAAAAAACCTGTTAAAGTAATGAAAGGTCAATATGGACCTTATGTCAAATATAAATCACTTAATGCAACGATACCAGAGGAAAAAGACCCCTTAGAACTTAATATGGAAGAAGCACTAATATTGATTGAGAAAAGAAAAGAATACGATAAAAATAAGAAAAATAAGAAAAAAAAGAAAAAAATTAAAAAATGAAAAAAATAATTAAGGTTTATAAATATGAGTGTTGAAAATAAAATTAAAGAACTTAAGTTAGAGCTACCAGAAGCAAGAGATCCAGTTGGATCATATGTAGCCTCAAAAATTATAGGTAAAATGCTTTTTATATCAGGGCAAATTTCAATAGCAGCAAACGGTGAGTTAATAAAAGGAAAAATTGGAAGAGAATTAAAAACTGAAGATGGCTACGAAGCTGCTAAAAGATGTGGCTTGAATATAATCTCACAAGTGAAAAAAGCTTGCAATAATGATTTCTCAAAAATTAAATCTTGTGTAAAATTAACTGGATTTGTTAATTCAACAGAAGATTTTGTAGAGCAACCAAAAGTTATAAATGGTGCGTCTGATCTAATAGTTGAGGTTTTTGGTGACGCGGGCATGCACACAAGAGCTGCCGTAAGTACAAACAGTTTACCATTGGGAGTTTCGGTAGAAGTTGATGCAATCTTTGAATTAAATTAACAGCCTACAGCAAAATAATTAATTTTTAATTCTTTCATCTTCTTATTAGAATAAATATTTCTCATATCAAATATAATAAAATTTTTATTTTTAACAATCTTTTTAAAATTTATAGATTTAAAATCATTCCATTCTGTATGAATGATTATAAGGTCAGAGTCTTTAATTGCAGAGACAATATTTTTTGAAAAATTAACATTTTTTATTTTTTTAAATTCATTTTTTTCACCTGTAGGATCAAAGTAATTAACAAATGCACCTTTTTTAATCAAAGAAGGAATCATTAATAAACTTGATGAATCTCTCATATCATCTGTATTAGCTTTAAAAGTAACGCCTAGAAAACATATCTTTTTATTCTTTATCTTATTTTTTAAAATAACTTCAACTCTTTTTAATAATAATAAAGATCTATTTTGATTAGATGCAATCACAGATTTGATAACAGATAAATTTGTTTTGTATTTATCTGCAGTGGTAACTATTGCTTTAGTGTCTTTTGGAAAGCAAGAACCACCATAAGCCGGACCTGCTCTTAAAAAACGTCCACCAATTCTTTTATCAAGACCCATTCCAATAGAAATATCTTCAATATTAACATCTATTTTTTCACATAAATTCGCAAGCTCGTTGATAAAGGTTATTTTAGTAGCTAAAAAAGCGTTAGATGCATATTTTATCAATTCAGCGGCTCTTCTTGATGTATTAACATATTTTGCTCCTTTTGATATCAAAGGTGAATAAAGATTCTTTAGAATCTTATTAGATTTTTTATCTTTAGTTCCTATTACTACTCTATCAGGATAGGTAAAATCTCTAATAGCCTCACCTTCTCTTAAAAATTCTGGATTAGAAATAACTGAGAAAATTTTTTTGGATACCTTTTGTGAAATTATTTTTTCAATCTGATCACCTGTGGTCACTGGTACGGTAGATTTGGTTATTATTATTTTAAATTTAGAGATAGAGCTTCTTATTTCTTTAGCTACATTATAGATTTGACTTAAATCAGCACCATATCCATTTTTTTTTGTAGGTGTGCCAACACAAATAAATATAATATCTGACTGTGAAACAGATTTTTTTAAATTAGTAGAAAACATTAATCTTTTATTTTTGTAATTTTTTAAAACCAACTCTTCTAAACCTGGTTCATAAATTGGAATAATACCTTTTTTTAAATTATCAACTTTTTTTATGTTCCGATCCACACAAATAACATCGTTACCAAGATCTGCAAAACAAACTCCACTAACCAGCCCAACATAACCTGTTCCTATCATGCATAGTTTCATTTTTTAGAGATCTCCAAATTTGAATTAATATAACCCTTCATAGTCCCACAATCTAAATATTTTCCAGAAAAATTATGACCAATAAATTTGTTATTATCATTAATTAAAGATTGAATTGCATCCGTGATATGTATTTCTCCACCTTTTCCAGGTTTAAGTTTGGATAATTTATTAAAAATTGTCTTGGGTAGTATATACCTGCCGATAACAGCATTGTTTGATGGCGCTTCTTTAATGGCAGGTTTTTCAACTACGCTATGAATTGTGAAATTTTTGTTGTCCACATTTTTTTTTATTTTATACATGCCCCATCTTGTGACGTCTCTTTTTGCTACCTTCATACTGGCCATAACAGCTGCATTATGTTTTTTATGAATGGCTATCATAGATTTAGAACAATTTTTTTTAATAATCAGATCATCTGGTAATAACATTAAAAAATATTTATCTTTAATAATTTTTTTTGTTTTAAGAACAGCGTCGCCAGTTCCAAGTGGCTTATCTTGAAATACAAATTTTATCATTTTTTTGTATTTTAATATTTTTTTATATTCATCTATGATTCGAGGGTCTTTTTTGCGTTTGATAATATCTTTATAAAATTTATCATTATAAAAATATTTTTTAATCATTATTTTTTTTTGTGAAATAATAAAAATAACTTCTTTAATTCCAGCTTCTATACATTCATCTAAAATATATTCAATTCCTGGTTTACCATTTATGGGTAAAAGTTCTTTGGCAAATACACTTGTTAAAGGAAGTAGTCTTGTTCCAAGACCCGCCAAAGGAATTATTGCTTGTTTAATCATATAAATGTTTTACTTATTAATCCTATTATTACAAATGAAATTAATAAAACATATAGCCGATTTAAATAAGGCAATTAAAAATGAAAAAAAATTAGGGTTTGTTCCAACTATGGGTTGCCTTCATAAAGGTCATGAATCCCTCATCAAAATATCAAAACAAAAATGTAAAAAAACAATAGTTAGTATTTTTATCAATCCCACTCAATTTAACAATAAAGAGGATTATAAAAAGTACCCTAAAAACCTGACAAAGGATATTAGAGTTCTTAAAAGCTTAAAAGTTGATTTTGTCTATCTGCCAGATGTAGCTCAAGTTTATACAGATACTGAAAAAGCTAAAATTTCACTAAAAAAATCAGAAAAAATATTGTGTGCAAAATTTAGAAAAGGGCACTTTGAGGGTGTATTGAATATATTAAATAGATTTGTAAAATTAATATCTCCAGCAATGATTTTTATGGGGGAGAAGGATTACCAACAATTTTTTCTAGTTAAAAAATTTATTGAAAAAAAGTATAAATCTAAAGTTTGCCCATCTACAACCATTAGAAATTCTAATAAAGTTGCTTTATCTTCAAGAAACAACATGTTAAATCCAGCTAACCTTAAAACAGCAGGATTAATTGCCAATCAATTGTTTTTTTTGAAATATTCAATTAATAAGAATAGAAAAAAATCTAATAATCTAATTAGAATTTTTAAAAAAGAACTTATTCAAAAATTTAATATTAAGATTGAATACCTAGAATGTAGGAATTTAATTAACTTAAGTACTAATCTTTATAAAAAGCCCTTTAAGCTTTTTGTGGCATATTATTTAAATAATGTGAGACTTATAGATAATTTTTAAAGGAAATAAGCGCTAACACCCAAGAATGACACAAAACCAATAACGTCTGTTATGGTTGTTACAAATACACTGGATGCGATAGCTGGATCAATATTCATTTTTTTTAGGGTTATGGGAACCAGAATTCCAAATAGTCCAGCTACAATCATTGTTACAATCATAGACATAGATATAATCATTGAAAGTAAAGAATCTTGAAACCATACTTGAACAACTAGTGCGCTAATTAATGCAAAAATAATGCCATTTAAAATTCCTATATTAAATTCTTTTAAAATATTTTGTGAAAGGTTGTTTTTAGTCAAATCATTAGTTGCTAAAGTTCTAACAGTGACAGCTAAGGTTTGCATTCCAGCATTACCACCCATTGAAGCTACAATTGGCATCAGAAATGCAAGGACAACCATTTGCTCGATTGTAGCACCAAATAAACTAATAACCCATGTTGCCAAAAAAGCAGTAAATAAATTTAATAACAGCCAATTAAATCTTCTCTTAGTTTTTGTAAAAACTCCATCTGTAATTTCTTCGTCACCTACCCCCGCTAATCTCAAAGCATCTTCTTCGGCTTCATCTTTTAAAACTGTTAAAACATCATCATACATAATCATACCGACTAATTTATTATTCTTATCAACCACGGCTGCAGAATTTAGATTATAATTTTCAAAAACATTACCGACTTCTTCCTTATCCATATCGACTGGTATAAGTAATTGCGATTCTGACATTATAGAAAGCATTTTTGTATCTCTAGAGGTTGTTAAAACTTTTGATGACGGAACAGTTCCGATAGGTTTAAAGTCTTCATCGACAATAAAAATTTCTAAAAAATCCTCTGGTAAATCTTTATTATCTCGTAAGTAATCAATCGTTTGTCCTACCGACCAGTTACTAGGCGTAGCAGTAAACTCACGTTGCATTATTCTAGCTGCTGTGTCCTCAGGGTAACTTAAGCTTTCAAGTAGGGCAAAACGATCTTTGGGAGGTAATGAGCTTAAAATGTCATTTTTATCTTTCTCATCAACATTTTCTAAAATAGCAATCGCATCATCAGATTCGAGGTTTTTTAAAAGCTTTACAATCGAATCGGATGAAAGATATGAAATGATTTCAGATTGAACAGATTCGTTAAGTTCTATAAATACTTCAGGATCAATATTAAAATTATTTAGTTTTATTAAACTTTCTCTATCGTTTTGTCCTAAAAGTTCAATAATATCAGCCGCATCAGCAGGATGCATTCCATTAAATGAATTAGTAATAAATTGTGCATCGTTGTTAGCTATCTTGGAAGTAACAACTTTTAAATACTCTTTATTAAACTCAAAATTAACTTTTTTATCTTTTATTTTTTTTATTAAAGACATAAATTTACCTATAAATCAATTTTGCACTATTAGAGCATAATGAGAATAATACAATTTTAAAATGAATATAGAAATTAAAAGGTCAATAAAACCAATAAAATATGATCATGCTATAAAATTTCTTGAACAAAGATTGATAGACATAAATAATGAAAAAAGAGGTGATTTAATTTGGATCCTAGAACATGAGGAAATTTATACAGCTGGCACCAGTTACAAGAAAGAGGAAATTTTAAATAAAGATATCAATTTGATTAAGACAAACAGGGGTGGTAAAATTACCTACCATGGACCTGGACAATTAATTTGTTATTTTGTTATAGATTTGAAAAAAAGAAAAAAAGATATTAGAAAATTTATAACAATAATTGAAAAAACAATAATCGAAAGTTTGTCTGAATTTAATATCAAATCATCCGGTGATCCAAAAAATATCGGTATTTGGATTAATGATAAAAACGATGTTAAGAAGGTTGCAGCAATTGGAGTACGTGTTAGCAAATGGATTGCCTATCATGGATTTGCAATAAATATTAATAATGATCTAACAAAATATCAAAATATTATTCCCTGTGGTATTTTGGATAAAGGTGTAACCAATCTCAAATCTATCAATAATCAAAACTATAACATTTTAGGTGATGTAATTATTGATAATTTTACTAAGAACTTGGAAATCTAAGTCTTTTAGTCTTTAAAAGTTTTTTAAAATAATCTGGCAAAAGTGCTGTGTAGGTATATTTTTTATCCTTAATCATGAATTTAATTTGATAAGAGTGAAGCATTAAATTTTTATTAATGGCTTTATCCGTATTACTAAATTTATATTTTTGATCACCATAAATTGGTGAGCCGACAGCGTATAATTGTTTTCTAAGTTGATGCTTTCTTCCAGTTATTGGTTTCATTTCGACTAGGCTACAAATCGAGTTTTTGTCCAAAACTTTGTATGTAGTTCTAGCTTTTTCTACTATTTCTTTATCATTATCGTACCTTGTTAGGTCATCATTCCATTCACCAAAATCTTTTTGTAATTCACCATGGCAAATAGCTAAATAAGTTTTGTGAACTTTTCTTAATCTAAATAATGAAGTTAATAATTGTGCAGCTTCTCTGTGTTTTGCCATAATAAAAACACCAGAAGTATCCTTGTCAAGCCTATGAACGGAAAAAGGTTTTGTATCTTGAAAAATGTCACTTCTTGCAAAAATATCAACAAGGTTCTTTTTTGATTTAGTTCCACCTTGGACAGAAATACCTGAACTTTTGTTTAGAACAATAAAATCTTCATTATTGTCTATTATTAAATCTTCATTCTCTTTAATAACTTCTTCAGATGGTACAAATTTAATTGTTTTTTGAACAATTGTTTCTTTAAAGTCAAAGTTAAATAAATCAATAATATCTCCTGTTTTTACTTTTTGAGAGCTTTTTACCTTTTTATTATTGATCTTAACTTTCCCACTTTTCAAACTTTTTTCAATTAAACCTTGAGGGTAATTTCCGAGATTATTACGTATCCACCTATCAATACGCATATCATTAAACGTTGAATCAACGTTAAAAGACTTTTTCATGATGATATATTATTATATAGAAAATTAAGCAGTAGCTATTTTTTTCTCTTCGCTCTGTTCTTTGGTTGGGTCTTTTTTCTTTCTATCAACTCTTTTTGCCTCAACATCTCTATCAACAAATTCAATTACTGCCATTGGCGCATTATCTCCATATCTAAATCCAGCTTTAATAATTCTAGTATACCCACCATTTCTTTTTTCGTATCTTTTAGAAAGGGTTTTTGTAACTTTGCGAGCTGAGGTGATGTCTTGCAGTTTAGTCATCAACATCTTTGTTGTTAGTAGCGTTTCTTTTTTACCCAGTGTAATAATCTTATCTGCTTGAGGCTTTAGAAATTTAGCTTTTGGAAGTGTTGTAGTAATCTGTTCATATTTTATCAAAGAATTAAGCATATTCTTTAGTAAAGCTTTTCTATGTTCAGAAGTTCTATTTAACTTCTTATTAGCCATTCCATGTCTCATTAAATTTGCTCCTCTAACTTTTTAGACATTTCAGCTATATTTTCTGGTGGCCAATTTGGTATTTCCATACCAAGATATAGAGACATTCCCGTTAAAACTTCTTTTATTTCATTAAGTGACTTTCTACCAAAGTTAGGAGTTCTCAACATTTCACCTTCTGACTTTTGAACAAGATCTCCAATATAAATGATGTTATCATTTTTAAGACAATTCATTGAACGTACAGATAACTCCAATTCATCAACTTTTCTTAATAGGTTTCTATTGAACTCAGGCTCTGTTGAAACTTCTTTAATAGGAGCTTCGACAGGTTCATCAAAATTAACAAACATATTCAACTGATCTTGAAAAATTCTAGCAGAATATGCAACCGCATCTTCCGCTGAAACTGAACCGTTTGTTTCAACTTCCATTGTTAATTTATCATAATCTAGTGCCTTACCTTCTCTTGCAGTACTTATAGCATATGAAACTTTTTTAACTGGGCTATACAATGAATCGATTGCTATCAGGCCAAGTGGTGGCTCTTCAGGCTTGTTCATTACAGCTGGTACATAGCCTTTTCCAGTTCCAACATTCATCTCCATATGGAAATGAGTTTTTTCATCCAAGTTACAGATAACTAAATCAGGGTTTAATATTTCAATATCAGCCATAGGTACTATATCTGAGGCCTTAATTTCACCTGGTCCTTTGGCATCTAGAATAAGTTTTTTTGCTGTATCAGAAGAGCTTTTCAATGCTAACGACTTAACGTTTAATACAATATCAGTTACATCTTCTCTTACACCTTTGATAGAAGTAAACTCATGCAACACTCCATCAATTTGGATAGAAGTTACAGCCGTCCCTCTTATAGACGAAAGTAAAATTCTTCTTAAGGAATTTCCTAAGGTTAAACCGTACCCTTTTTCTAGTGGCTCTGCTATAATTTTTGCATGAGATTTATCATCACTAATTTTAACATCTAATTGAGCTGGTTTAATTAATGCTTTCCAATTTTTAGCATTTACATTTAAACTTTCCATTTGTTAAACTCTCCTTTTCTTTGGTGGTCTTACGCCGTTATGTGGCATTGGTGTTGTATCTTTTATTGAAAGGATTTTAAAACCCTTTGCTTGTAAAGCTCTTAAGGCTGTTTCTCTTCCTGAGCCAGGTCCTTTAACTTGAACCGTTAAAGTTTTCATTCCATATTCTAATGCTTTAGATGCAGCAGAGTCTGCTGCAATTTGTGCAGCATACGGAGTAGATTTTCGCGACCCCTTAAAACCTTTCTGACCAGCCGATGCCCATGAAATAACATTTCCATTAGTGTCAGCTATTGAAATTATAGTATTGTTAAAAGTTGACTGAACATAAGCTACTCCATTAAGAATATTTTTTTTAATTTTCTTTTTTTTTGAGTATGAGCTTTTTTTTGAACCTTTAGCTACTTTTTTTTCTACTTTTTTTTCTACAACAGAATCTGGAGTGTCTATTTTATCTACTTTAGCCATAAATTAATTATTTTTTAAGTGGTGTTAATTTTTTACCTGCAATTGCAATAGCTTTACCTTTTCGAGTTCTTGCGTTACATCTTGTTCTTTGCCCTCTAACTGGAAGTTTTTTTCTATGTCTTGATCCTCTGTAACAAGCTAGATCAATTAATCTTTTTATAGTTAAAGAGTAATCTCTTCTAAGATCACCTTCTACTTTAAAATTTGCATCAATGTATTCTCTAATTTTTAAAATATCTGCATCTGTTAGTTCATTTATTCTTTTGGCTTTAGGAATTTCTAATGAAGTACAAATCTGATCTGAAAATTTATCACCTATGCCATAGATATACGTTAATCCTATGTGGACAAGTTTATTTTGTGGAATGTTTACACCTGCTATACGAGCCATATTTTTGAGAATAAATTTAGCCTTTTATATAAGAAGATGTTCTAAAGTCAACGCCTTAAACAGAAAGAACATCATTGATTTTGTTGGTTATATGCTCAATTTCAGCTGCTCCATCAATTTCAGTAAAATTTCCTTTTTTAGCGTAGAAATCTAGTATGGGCTTGGTTGCAGACATATAAGTGTCGTATCTTGCAACAACTATATCTAAATTGTCATCTTTTCTCTTCTTTAAAAACTCTTTACCGCAGGGGTGAAGCTCAATTTGCTCTTTATTAAAAAACTCATTTAATGTCATATAGCATTTATCACATGTGAGTCTCCCCATAATACGTTTTTCTATTATATCTTTCGAAACATTTAAAAAAATAATATGCCCAATAGTTTGATTAAATTCGTCTAAGATCGACTCTAAGTTCTTCGCTTGATCAATATTTCTGGGATAACCGTCAAAAATAATTCTATCTCTAAATTTTAGATTAGTAATAGATTGTCTTAGTAATATGTTTACTGTTTTATCTGAAACAAACTTGCCATTTGATATTAATTTTTCAATTTCATATCCAAGAGACGTTTTTAATTTGACCTCTTCTCTTAGAAGATTTCCAGTTGATAGCTGAAAATAGTTATGTTTTTTAACAATAAATTGAGCCTGTGTCCCCTTTCCAGCACCGGGAGGCCCAAATAAGATTATATTCATTGAATTTATTACTTACCAAATTTTGTTTTTTTAATTAATTGCTCATATTGAGAGCTCATTAATCTTGTTTGAATTTGAGTTACGGTATCAATCGCAACAACAACAACAATTAAAATTGATGTGCCACCTAAATAGAAAGGTATTGGGTAGTTTGCAATTAAGAACTCTGGCATCAAACATACAATAGTTAAATAAAGGGCACCTATAGTAGTGAGCTTGATAACAATTTTATCAATGTATAGAGCTGTATTTTCTCCAGGTCTAATACCTGGAACAAAACCACCATACTTTCTTAAATTATCTGCCGTCTCTGTTGCATTGAAAGTAATTGATGTATAAAAAAAAGTAAAAAATATTATTCCAGAAGCATATAGCAGCATGTAAAGTGGCTGACCTTGAGTAAAGTAAGAGCTTATATTTAAAAATGCATCGTTGTCTGAAAAACTAAAATTTGAAAAAGTTACAGGTAATAATAGTAATGCTGATGCAAATATTGCAGGTATTACACCTGCTTGGTTAATTTTTAATGGCAAATGAGAAGATTCACCCCCATACATTTTATTTCCCATTTGTCTTTTAGGGTAATTTATTAAGATTTTTCTTAAAGCTCTTTCCATGAAAACGATGAACATGATTGTTACAACTAATAATACAAAAATTCCAATGATCATGATTGTGGATACCGCACCAGTTCTGCCTAACTCAAATGTCGTAACTAAAGCTCTTGGAATTTCAGCTACAATTCCAGCAAAGATAATCAATGAAATACCATTACCAATACCTCTTTGAGTTATTTGTTCGCCGAGCCACATTAGAAACATCGTTCCAGCAACAATAGTTGCTACAGCTGTTACAGTGAAAAATAAACCTGGATCTATAACTAAATTTTCTGACGACTGCAAACCAATCGACAAACCATAACCTTGAATGGTGGCTAATAAAACTGTCCCATATCTAGTTATTTGAGTAATTTTAGCTCTTCCTATTTCGCCTTGAGCTTTTAAATTTTTAAAATAATCAGATACGCCAGTTAATAATTGAACAATAATAGATGAAGAAATATATGGCATTATTCCCAAAGCAAAAATTGCCATTCTACTTACTGCCCCACCTGAAAAAACATTAAACATTCCAAGCAACCCTTTTTGGTTACCACTCATCATTGTTTGTAGTTGCTCTGGGTCAATTCCAGGAATTGGCACAAAAGTACCAAACCTATAAACTGCTAAGATAAATATTGTGAAAAGTACTCTGTTTTTAAGATCATTAGTTTGAGAAGATGCACTCATAATATCTTAATTATTTTTTTAATTGAATTGTGCCACCAGCCTTCTCTAATTTAACTACAGCAGATTTTGATATAAGATCAGCTTCAATACTAATTTTATCTTTAATATCACCAGTACCAAGTATTTTTAATTTTTGAGAATTCTTATTTATTAATTTCAATTTTATAAGCAAGGCCATGTTTATAACATCGCTTGATTTAATAGTTTTTTCATCAATATATGACTGGATTTTCTCTAAGTTCATGATTGCAATTATAGCTTGATATCTTTTAATCGCATTAAATCCTCTTTTGGGTAATCTTCTATATAAAGGCATCTGACCACCTTCAAAAGCTTTAATAGCAACACCCGATCTAGATTTTTGACCTTTTACACCTCTTCCGGAAGTTTTACCTTTACCAGAGCCGATACCTCTACCCACTCTCATTCTCTTTTTGTGTAAGACTTTACCTGTTGTATTTAAAGTGCTCATTATCCCCTTTTTTCAATTACTTCAGAAATCTTTTTATTTCTAATTGTTGCTATGTGTTTTGGTGAATTTTGTTTTGATAAAGCTTTCATAGTAGCTCGTATCATGTTGTGGGGGTTTGATGTTCCCATCGATTTAGCGACTATATCTTTAATTCCTAAAACTTCACAAACAGCTCTAACTGGACCACCTGCAATAATACCTGTTCCCTTAGGAGCAGATCTTAAAATAATTTTACCAGCACCGTCTTTTCCATAAACGTCGTGATGAATAGTTCTTCCTTCTCTCAATGGAATATGAATTAATACTCTTCTTGCATTTTCATTAGCCTTCTTAATTGCATCAGGAACTTGTTTCGCTTTAGCATGAGCAACACCAATTTTACCTGCTTGATTGCCAACAACTACTAATGCTGAAAAACCAAATCTACGACCACCTTTTACAACTTTTGTAATTCTATTGATGTGAACTAATTTTTCTAAAATACCATCATCATTTTTTTTCTTAAAATCCATAATTAAAATTCCATTCCATTTTTACGTAATGTTTCAGCGAATGCCTTAACTCTACCATGATATTTGTAAACACCTCTATCAAAATAAATCTTTGTTATTTTTTTTTCTACTGCTTTTTTTGCAAGTTTTTCAGCAACAATTTTTGAAATCTCTGTCTTATTAACTTTGCTCATTGCCTTAACATCTTTTTCAGTCGAAGAACAAGATAGTAAAGTAATTTTTTTAACATCGTCTATTATTTGAGCAGATATATTCTTTAAAGATCTTGAGATACTTAATCTAAATCTGTCAGGAGAAGAGACTTTTTTAACTTTATTCGTTACTCTGAACTTTTTTCTAGCAATAGTGTTTAATTTCATTATTTTTTCTTTCCTTCTTTTCTTAATATATATTGGCCTTTTTCTCGTATACCCTTACCTTTATAAGGTTCAGGCTTTCTAAAAGATTTGATTTTTGAACAAACCATTCCAACTTGTTGTTTGTCAGATCCACTTACTTTAACCGTTGTTTGTTTTTCAACAACAATAGTAATACCCTCTGGTATATCAAAATTTATATCATGACTATAACCAAGTTGCAGATTTAATGTTTTATCTTTTAATGCAGCTCTGTATCCAACGCCAACTAGTTCAAGTATTTTTTCGTAGCCAGTACTTGATCCAATCACAGCGTTGTTAATTAAACTTCTATTCATGCCCCATAGTCTTTTTGAGTTCTTGTCTAATTTTTTTGGTTTAATAGATATTTCTTTTCCTTCAGCAATATCAACATTAAACATTTCAAGGTCGACGTTAAGAGATTTTTTCCCTAATGGCCCTTCTATATTAAGAATACTGCCAGACAATACAGCTTTAACTTTTTCTGGGATTGAAATACTTATTTTACCAATTTTAGACATTAAAATACCTTACAGATTATTTCGCCACCAACTTTTTGTTTTCTAGCATCAACATCAGTCATTACGCCTTTTGGTGTCGATATGATTGCAACTCCAAGACCACCATTGATTTTTGGTAAGCTATCTGCGCTTGAAAATATTCTTCTTCCCGGTTTTGATACTCTTTCGAATGTACTTATAACTGGGTTGCCAGAGTAATACTTTAAATCTATTGATAGTGTAGGTTTTTTATCCTCCACATCAATTTTATATTCTTTGATAAAACCTTCGTTTTTTAAAATATCAGCAATTTTAACTTTAAAGTTAGACGAAGGTAATGCTACTTTCTTGTGATTTCTCACTAAAGCATTCTTAATTCTTGCAATCATATCCC
>Ga0307986_10001348_pt1 | contig 17869 bp, 20 predicted proteins | sample EllFjometageno82_FD_203170 | JGI IMG/M metagenome (GOLD analysis project Ga0307986, IMG submission 203170) | Marine microbial communities from Ellis Fjord, Antarctic Ocean - #82 | ecosystem: Environmental > Aquatic > Marine > Unclassified | place: Southern Ocean | collected 2014-10-09
AATTGGTTAGAAAGAAAATTAGATGAGTATAACCATACAATGGAGCTAATTAGAACCGTCTTACCTTTTATCATTTTACTTCTTCAAATTTATATTATTGCAAAAGTAATATAATAATTTTAAAATTTAGGTATAATTAAGTTATGATTTATTTGTTTAACACTCTAATTTTTTGCATTCTAGGATTAGTTCTTTTTCTAGGTTTAAGAGCTATAAGTGTAGGGCTTGTTGCTAGATCTAAAGTCAAGCGATCAAAACCTAAATTTAAAAGAAAAATAAAAAAATAGTTTTAATATAATCCTTTAGGAATTATGTAATAATGAATTGCTAGCACTATCGCTACCGAAACACTCAAACCAAATATCATCTTAGCAAAATCTTTTCCAATTAATGGAAAAACATACTTAAATTTATAATCTTTATTCATCGTAGAAATTGCTAGCTCTCTTCCACAAAGTAAACCAACGAATACCCATGTTGTAGACATCGGTATATCGTTTAGTTCCTTGAAGTAATACAATACAGCAGCATAAATCACGTTAATAATTGTTGCTGAACGAGCATATCTAGTTCCAGTTTTATCTAAAACTACTTTTTGTATTGGTCCGCCATGAATATAAAATATATAAAATATTAATACGCTAAAGTAAGCCAGCACGATAAGCAGCAAAGAAACATCTAGTTGTCTTGGTAAATATACAGCAATGTTTGCAACATCGTGCGATAACCAAACCCACCATAACCAACCAGAGGTAAACCAAACAGAATTACGCCAAAAACTAATCCATTTATCCTCAGTTACTTCATCAAATTTTTCATTAATAAATTTAGATATTACAATCCAACATACATAAGCAACTGCTGCGGCTATTCCATAACCGACAATACTTTTGACAAGCATTTTTTCCAATACTACTGTTGATGCAAATGCAGATAGAACTAAAAAAGTTGTAGATACAGGAATACCTATTCTTGTTAACACCAATAGTATTGCTGGCGCAACTGCGTGATACCACTGAATTTCTTGGAAAGGTATTCTGTTTAATCTTCCATATGAAATATCACCATCGTAACTGTACCACCCCCAAGTAATAGCAAAAATCATTACAAACGATGCAGCACTAGCAAGCGTGTACCACTTAAACCATTTTTGTTTCGAAGCTATAAATGTACCTAGAGTTTGAATAGAGTCATTTGCTATAACGCTGTAGCCAGCTAATCCAAAACCTATAATTGTGTAAATTAACGTTAGTTCCATAAATATGTTTTTATATAGCTATTTATTAATATTAGTTTCATGCAAGTTAGTTATTCAATTTATAACGTGTAAAAAAATTAGTCTAGGAAAGAGTTTAATAATTTTTTTTAGTACAACGTATTTATCTCGTAATATATTATAAAAAAGCTTTGTCTACTGGTAAAATCTAATACTAACATATAATTTCTTTAAAAATTTACTTATGTTTTATGACCATATTTTACAAAATTTTTTATTTTTTAAAATAATAATTGATAAAACCCGATTATAAATAAAGGAATTTGCAAACCAAAGTTTGTAAGTATGGCTTTATCTTTTGACAGAAAACCAGCAATAGTCCATCCCACGACACCAGCTCCATGAAAGAATATGTTGATTGGATAACAGTCTAGATTAGTTAGAAGTATTCCGGTTAATACCAAAGTAGTACTCAACCACTTTAAGTATTTTTTTATAAAATACATAGATTATAGAAATTTAATAATTAAGCTGACTTAATTTTTTTCTCAACAAATGGCGGCAACTCATTATCTCCATTAAGTGCTTCATCTTTTTGTCCTTTGGGTTGAAAGGCGTATAAAGCATGAAGTTTACAGTAAGGAATAGAATCTAGCGGTTTTCTTCCACAAAAATAAAAATTTTCTTCATCAGGATGACCTGAGGGCCATTTGCAAGTTTGATCGGTTAAATTCTCTAAAGTAGTTGGGTTCTCAGGCTCAAAGTTTTTATCAAGTAAAATAGAATTAAATTTACTTTTTCTACTGGCTGAGCCTTTTAGTTTTGGCTGTGAATTGTTAATTTGTTTCTTTTCTGAATTTGATTTAGGTTTAGATGGTGCACGCTCTTCCAGGTTTAAGCGATGGGCTTTTCCTATAACTGCATTTCTAGTTGTGTCCCCTAGCATGCCTGAGATTTCACTAGCAGTATGGCCTTTTGTCCATAACTCTCTCAATTTTGTTACTTTTTCTTCTGTCCAGCTCATATGTTCAATATTATCTATATATAGTGTATTTACTTAATATAGCTCATTATCTAGTATGCAGAGTTGATAATTACTAGTAAATTCGTCGAAAATAATAGTTTTGCACAAGTTTTTTAAGATTAAAAAGATATAACACTGCCCATGGTTGAAATGAGTTCAAAATACAAAATAGGAACAAGAAGATTCGGTTCTATTAACTGGATTGGTACCTGGACACTTTACAAAAAAGAAGTTTTAAGATTTTTAAATGTTTGGATTCAAACTATTTTTTCACCACTTGTTTCCGCTTTACTTTTTCTATTAGTCTTATCATTAGCCATAGGTACGGATAGAGGTAATGTTCTAGGTGTACCATTTATTAATTTTTTAGCACCTGGTTTAGTTGCCATGCAAGTTATTCAACAATCTTTTTCTCATTCTGCATCATCATTTATGATTGGAAAAATACAAGGAAATATAGTTGACATTTTATACGCCCCTTTATCTGCAGGGGAAGTAACTATAGCCATAACGTTTGCCGCAGTAACACGAAGCATAATGATTGCTTTTATTTCAATATGTATTTTTCATTTAATTATAGATTTTGAAATTAAAAATTATTTTACTTTAATTGCTTATACTTTTTTGTCTTCCTTTATTCTTGGTTCACTTGGAATTGTAGCCGGCCTTTGGGCTGAAAAATTTGATCACATGGCAACAGTGACTAATTTTATTATTATTCCTTTATCATTTTTATCAGGAACTTTTTATACTATTGATAAATTACCTGGTTACCTATACACAATCAGTAAAGCCAATCCATTTTTTTATATGATTGATGGATTCAGATACAGTTTTATCGAACAATCAGATGGCTCAATTACTGTAGGTTTAACATACCTAACAATATTAAGCCTTGTAATGTGGATGACTGCTTATCTATTATATAAAAAAGGCTACAAAATAAAATCTTAATCATGAGCTCATTACTAAATAACTATAATAGAAAAAAAGTTTCTTTTGTAAGAGGTAGAGGATGTTATCTTTACTCAACTACTGGAAAAAAATATTTAGATTTCGTACAAGGTATTGCAGTAAATTCATTTGGTCATTGCCATGATTATTTAGTTAAGACCATTAATAAACAATCTAAAAAGTTATGGAACGTTTCCAATGCATTTATAATTTTAGAACAAGAAAGATTAGCAAAAAGACTTACACAAAATACATTTGCAGATTATGTGGCTTTTCAAAATTCAGGTGCGGAAGCAACAGAGCTAGCAATTAAAGTAGCTAAAAGATATTTTTTTTCAAAAGGACAACCTAAGAAAAATAGAATTTTATGTCTAAATAATAGTTTTCACGGCAGAACTCTAGCTACAATTTTTGCAAGTAACAGTAAAAAAGCTATAGAGGGTTTTGGTCCAAAATTAGATGGATTTGATCATTTTGATTTTGCTGACCATAAAGGTTTAGAAAAATCTATTACAAAAAAAACTGCAGCTATAATGGTTGAGACTATTATGGGAGAAGGTGGCATCAAAGTTATTCCTGACTACTGTTTAAAAGGCTTAAGAAAACTATGTAATAAAAAAAAAATTTTACTTATTTTAGACGAAGTTCAATGTGGAATTGGAAGGTCAGGAAAATTCTTTGCTTATGAATACGCCGGTATCATTCCCGATATAGTTCCTATAGCAAAGGGAATAGGTGGTGGATTTCCTATTGGCGCATGCCTCATGACTAAAAAAGTAGCTTCAGGGATGACACCGGGTTCACATGGGTCAACATTTGGTGGAAATCCGTTAGCAATGAGCGTTGGTAATGCTGTTTTAGATCTTATCTTAAAAAAAGGCTTTTTAAAAAAAGTCCAGTCAGTTTCACAATATTTTCACAATGAACTTCATAAGCTACAATCTGAATTTCCTAGTATTATTAAAGAAGTTAGAGGTATAGGGCTACTCATAGGTATAAAAATATCACCTGACCTAAATCTATTTGTAAAAAAACTTTTAGACAATAAATTATTAACAATCAGAGCCGGAGAAAATGTTGTTAGATTACTACCTCCACTGAATGTAAAAAAAGAAAATATTGATCAGGCGATAGTAATTTTGAGAAAAGTATGTAAAACTTTTAAATGAAAAATTTTTTAAATATTTCAGACCTTTCTTCACAAGAATTAAGAGAAATTATTGAAGAGGCAAAAATAAGAAAATCAAAAAGAAAAAAATTAAATAAATCAGAGGCTGATTTTGACCAGCCCTTTGCTGGAAAATATATGGTTATGATTTTTGAAAAACCCTCAACAAGAACAAGAATTTCTTTTGATATTGCGGTCAAACAGTTAGGTGGCTCTTCAATTATTTTAAATCCCGATGGAATTCACTATGGCAAAGGTAATGAGTCCATAAAAGATACTGCTAAAGTTTTTTCAGAATATGCTGACATTGTGATGTTAAGAACATCTTCACATAGAAATCTAGAGGATCTTGCTAAACATTCCGACATTCCAGTAATTAACGGATTGTCCGAATTGAGTCATCCCTGTCAAGTAATGTCCGATATTTTAACTTTTGAAGAAACAAAAGGAAGCATAGAAGGAAAAACAATTGCTTGGTTTGGAGATGGTAATAATAATATGTCTAATTCTTTCATCGAGGCTTCTGTAAAGTTTAATTTTAAGCTTAATATTAGTTGTCCAGATAAATATAAACCTAATAAAAAAATTTTAGATTGGGCAAAAAAAAATAAAGCTAATATTAAAATTATTAAAAATCCGACAGAGGCGGCTAAAAATGCAGATTGTATTATGACTGATAAATGGGTTTCGATGAACGATAAAGTAGATAAAAATAAAAAGAAAAAAATTTTGAAAAAATATCAGGTAAATAAAAAATTAATGAATTTTGCTAAAACTGACGTAATTTTTATGCACTGTCTGCCCGTTAGTAGAGGCGATGAAGTTACAAATGAAATAATTGATGGTAAACAATCTGTAGTTTGGACACAAGCACTGAATAGAATTCATGTCCAAAAAAGCATTATTAATTGGTGTTTGAATTAAGGTTTTGGAAGTGGGCTATCACTTTGATTGTTTAAATATAAAATAACTGAAGCTCTATCTTTATCTTTTCTTAATCCTGCGTAAGCCATTTTAGTTCCCTTGATGTAAGATCTAGGTTTTAATAAAAAAGCATTCAGCTCTTCAAAATCCCAATTTTTTTTGTGAGATTTTAAAGCAGACGAATAGGCATAATTAGGTATAGATGCGGAAGCTCGTCCCACCACTCCATAAAGTGCAGGACCAATTAAATTTTTTCCACCTTTGGCTACAATGTGGCAAGCGCTGCATTTTTTAAACACTTTCTCACCATGAGTCGCGTCTCCTAAAGCTAAAATTTCTTTGATATTTAGCTGAACAACTTCTTTGACCTCAGTCGTTGTTCCAGTTGACGACACCAACTGAACACCCTCAACCTTGTAAGCTGATTGTTTAGGCTTTTCTACGTGAAAAATCGAGTCCCCAAGCTTATTAATCCCTATAACTATTAATGCAGTCATAAGTACAGCAGCTATAATTTTATTTAATTCAAAACTGTCCATAAATTTGTTAATTACTATTTGACGTATAACACGACTATATTAAAAATAACTCAAAAATTTAGTTACTTTATTTGCGTCTAAGAGACGCATAATTATGAGCAACACCGCTATAATAATACCATCAAGATTAAACGCTGAAAGGCTTCCTAGAAAGCCTTTAAAACTTATTGATAAAAAAGAAATGATTCTTCATGTCTATGATGCTGCAAAAAATTCAAATGTTGGAGAAGTGATAGTAGCAACACCTGATCGAGAGATTTTAGATCTTATTAAGAATCATAATGGCCTAGCTGTCTTGACAGGTAGTAAACATGAAACCGGAACAGATAGAGTTTTTGAAGTTTTTGAAAAAAAATTAAAGTCTAGACCAGAAATTATAATTAATTTTCAAGGTGATATGCCAAATCTAAACCCTCAAGCAATTAAAAATTTAGCAGACCATATGAAAAAAAAATTATGTGATATCTGTACTTTGGCGTCTCACATTGAAAATGATCATGAGAAAATAGATCCAAATGTTGTAAAAGTTCTTGTTGATAACGAAATTAATAATAAATCTTTTGCAAAAGCTTTAGATTTTTTTAGAATTTCTAATAAACCTTTAAACAAGTTCACCTATCACCATGTCGGTATTTATGCCTTTACTAATAAAGCCCTAATAAGATATGTAGGTTTAAAGAGAAGTAAACTTGAGATAAGTAGAAAACTTGAGCAACTAAGAGCTCTTGAAGATAAAATGAATATTGACGTGGGATTTATTGACGACTGTCCATTAAGCGTTGACACAGAAGCAGATTTATTAGCTGTTAAAAAAATTATGGAAAAATAAATGACAAAAATAAAATTAGCTTTTCAAGGAGAAAAAGGTGCTTACTCACACATTGCTTGCGAAGAGATATTCAAAGGTGCAGAAGTAAAAAACTGTAAAACTTTTGAAGAAACCTTTCAAACAGCGTTTGAAGATGAAAGTTATAAAGCTATTATCCCTATTGAAAATTCATTAGCTGGAAGAGTTGCTGATATTCATTATTTATTATCAAAGTTTAAACTACAAATTTATGCTGAGCATTATCAAAAGGTTGAACATTGTTTGTTAGTTAGAAATGAAGCTGTGCTTAAAGATGTAAAATATGTGAGAAGCCATGCTCAAGCTATCGGACAATGCCAAAAAATTATAAAAAAAAATAATTTCAAAAGTATTATATCTGTGGATACAGCAGGTTCAGCTAAAGATTTAGCTGAAAGTAGTGACAACTCAATAGCTGCTATTGCGTCTGAACTTGCGGCTAAAACCTATGGATTAAAAGTACTAAAAAAAAATGTTGAAGATGAAGTTGGCAATGTCACACGTTTCCTAGTGATGGGTAAAAATATTAGCCAACCAGAATATAATAAAAAAAAAAAATATATAACGACATGTATTTTTAGATTAAAAAGTGAAGCCTCAGCTTTGTATAAATCATTAGGTGGTTTTGCTACAAATCAAATTAATTTAACTAAGCTTGAAAGTTTTTCCGTTAAAAATAGCTTTGAACAAGTTAATTTTTATTTAGACCTTGAAGGTCATATAGAGCAAAAAACAGTTCAAAAGAGCTTAGAAGAGCTCGGATTTCATACGGAGAGCTTAGATATTTTGGGAGTTTATGAAGCCTCAGCATTTAGGCAAAAATAGTCCACAAAATTTATAATCTAGCCTTGTAGTAATCAAATCGATCTTGATATAATCATATTGAGGTTGGCATCAGGTGGATGTTTCATAAACCCGGTCAGGTCTGAAAGGAAGCAGCCGTAGTGAAAATTTTTCAGGTTGTTGCCTGCCTCTTTAATAATAATGATAAATAATAAAATATTAGCACTTAAATATAGACCTCAAGAATTTAAAGATCTTATTGGTCAAGAAGTAATGGCCCAAACTATTACTAACGCCATTAAATTAGGCAAAACTCCCAATGCTTATTTACTAACTGGCATAAGGGGAGTTGGAAAAACTACAACAGCAAGACTAATTGCAAAAGCACTAAATTGTGTAAAAAAATTTGATGAAAGTGAAAAGTGTGGAGTAGATGAATATTGCCATTGTGCAGAAATTGTAGATTCTAATCATATGGATATTTTAGAAATGGACGCTGCATCTAAAACTGGAATTGACGACGTTAGAGAGTTAATAGAGAACGCAAAGTACAGCCCAACCAGCGCCAAGTTTAAAATATTTATTATTGACGAAGTGCACATGTTATCGAAGCAAGCCTTTAATGGTTTGTTAAAAACTTTAGAAGAACCACCTCCAAGATTAAAGTTTATTCTAGCAACAACAGAAGTTAGAAAGATACCAGTTACTATTCTTTCAAGGTGTGAAAGATTTGACTTAAAGAGAGTAAACTTAGAAAAACTATTCTTACATTTAAAAAATATAGCTAAAAAAGAAAATGGAAGCATCTCGGATAGTGCACTTCAACTTATTGCAAAAGCGTCTGAAGGATCAGTACGTGATGCTATTTCTCTATTAGATCGAGCTTTAATTAGTCAAAGTATAAATAATAAAGAAATCCAAGACCAAGACATAAGATTAATGTTGGGTCTAGCTGATAGAAGTAAATTGTTACTTCTTTTTAAAGAAATTTTGTTAGGCAATCAAAAAGAAGCTGTCAAACACTTAAGAGAATTGATTGATAGTGGCCTCGATGCAAAAAATTTTTTAAATGACATTCTAGAAATTCTCTATTTATTTAATAGAAGAATTAATCTAGGTCCTATAGAAAAAGACTTAATGATTTCAGAATCTGAACTACAATTAATTGATACTTACTCAAAAAACTTAGATTCACAAGATTTAGGAATTTTTTGGCAACTCACTATTAAAACCATGGATGACTTAAGAGTTGTAGGAAACGAAAACTTAACTTTAGAAATGTATGTTTTACAGTTGATGCATCTTAAGAACATTGACCAAATAGACGAAATTTCAACAGAATACCCTTCGAATGAAGAGTCTCTAATATCAAAAAAAACTATGTTAACAGAGAATAATGATTCAGAGGATGAAAAAATAAAGAGCACCTATAAAAATCAACTTAAAAGCACAGATCAAATTAAAACAAATATTGTAAAAATGCCAGACCTACAGACTAAAACATTAAAATCTTTAGAAATAAAAACATTCGAAGATTTAATTCAAATTACTACAAAAGAAAAAGAAGTAGAATTAAAATATGATTTAGAGAGAAATGTGAATTTAGTAAGTTTTACTCCAGGAAAAATAAACATTACATTTAATGAAAGACTTAACAAAAATTTCATCAAAATTTTAACAGAGAAGCTGTTAAAATGGACAGGGGATAGATGGATTATTTCTTTAAGCAAGGATCAGGGAGAAAAAACATTTTATGAAAAAAATCTTGTGAACAAAAAAAAATATATAGAAAAAGAAATGCAGAGCGACCTAGTTAAAGATTTTATGTCAGCGTTCCCAGATGCAAAACTTACTAGCGTTACTGAGGAGGAAGATGCCTGATTTTACAGACATGCTTTCAAAAGCAAAAGAAATGCAGGCTAAAATGAAAGCTGCTCAAGATTCTATTAAGAATATAGAAGTTGAAGGAGAAGCTGGAGGGAATTTAGTGAAAGTGACTTTAACTGGAGACTACGAAATTAAAGCAATTACTGTGAGTGAAGAGGCTAAAAAAGAGTCAGGCGAAATTATTAATGATTTAATTATAGCGGCTTACAGCAATGCAAAAGAAAAATTAAAAAAAAAATCAGCAGAAGAACTAGCGAAAGCTACAGGAGGTATTAACTTACCGTTTGATCTGAAGTTCCCTTTTTAAATGGATAATCAAATTCCAGCTATAGAAGAATTAATCAAACTTTTTGCAAAATTACCAGGACTAGGCCCTAAATCTGCAAAAAGAATAATTTTAAAATTAATTAACAATAAAGAAAGTATGGTTAAGCCGTTAGCTCAATCACTAGCAAAAGTTTATAAAAGTGTGGTAAGATGCTTAAACTGTGGCAATCTTAAAATAGTTGATCAAGCCTGTGTTTGCGAAGGTAAAAATACTTTTGATAAAATCTGCGTAGTCGAAAATTTAGCAGATATGTGGGCAATAGAATCTTCAAGTATTTATAAAGGTCATTTTCATATCTTAGGGGGTACCCTAAATTCAAATGAAAACTATGAACAAAAAAACCTACTAATTGATTCACTGGTAAGAAGAGTTAAAAAAAATAGTCTTAAAGAAGTTATTATTGCAACGAGTGCAACAATTGAAGGGCAAACAACTGCACATTATATTGAGGATGCAATTAAAAATGACAAGATTAAAATCACAAAACTTGCTCAAGGCTTACCAGTGGGAGGAGAAATTGAGCAGCTAGATGACGGTACTCTGTATTCAGCTTTTAAGAATAGAGTTCCTGTAACCAGTGAGTAACAAATTTTTATGATTGAACTTTTTTTTAAAACTTTTATATTTTATTTTATCGTTATTGACCCTATTGGCAGCACACCTATATTTTTGGTAGTTACAGAACATCTTGACGTAAAGGAAAAAATAAAAACAGCTCTTCACGGCACATTTATAGCAACGCTTATTTTGTTATTTTTTGGATTGTTAGGTAATAGTATTTTAGCTTATTTAAAAATATCTTTTCCTGCATTTACTATTGCAGGGGGAATTATTTTATTTATTATTGCTTTAGAAATGCTCTTTGATAAACGACACCAGAGAAGAGAAGAGAGTACAAATTTTACATCTGATAAGCTTAGTATCTTTCCACTAGCAACTCCTTTACTTGCAGGACCCGCAGCAATAACTTCCGTAATCGTATCGGTAACTGCAACAGGAAATAATTTTACTAATCAGGCTATTGGAATGTTTGCTTTGATTACCGCCACGTTAGTAACTTTTATTATTTTATTTATTGCAGCAAAATCAGAAAAAATAATTAATAAAAGAATTATAAGCGTATTTTCAAGAGTTGTGGCTATCATTTTAGCTGGCCTAAGCATTCAGTATATTCTTGATGGAATTAAAACTTTTATGGATCTTTAATTCTTTTTTTCTAATCTTCTTTTATGAAGTAATGGTTCCGTATAACCAGATGGTTGTACACGACCTTTGAAAACTAAATCACAGGCTGCTAAAAATGCTATAGATTTCTCAAAATTACCATCCATAGTTTTGTAATTTTTGTCACCATTATTTTGCCTGTCGACAACTTTTGCCATTTTTTTCATAATACTCATTACTTGATTTTTAGTACAAATATTGTGATGTAACCAATTTGCCATATGCTGAGATGATATTCTAAGTGTAGCTCTATCTTCCATTAAGCCAATATTATTAAAGTCTGGAACTTTAGAACATCCTACCCCTTGATCTATCCATCTTACAACATAACCTAAAATACTTTGGGCATTATTCTCTAACTCTTTATTAACATTCTCAATTGACCAGTTAGGTCTATCCGCTACTGGAATAGTTAAAATATTTTCCGCTTTAGCTTTTGTACGCGACTTAAGTTCTGTTTGCTTTTTAAAAACATCTACCTCATGGTAATGTGTAGCATGAAGAGTTGCGGCAGTTGGCGACGGGACCCAAGCACAATTAGCTCCAGCTAAAGGATGACAAATTTTTTGATGCATCATATCTGACATACGATCAGGCATTGCCCACATTCCTTTACCTATTTGAGCTTTACCAGATAATCCACAAGCCAAGCCAACATCGACATTCCAATCTTCATAAGTATTTAGCCAAATAGATTTTTTCATATCTCCTTTAAAAATCATAGGACCCGCTTCAAATGAAGTATGCATTTCATCTCCAGTTCTGTCTAAAAACCCAGTATTAATAAAAACAATTCTTTCTTTAACAGCTCGAATACATTCTTTTAGGTTTATTGTAGTTCTTCTTTCTTCATCCATAATGCCAACTTTAATAGTATTTCTTTCAAGTCCTAAAACATCTTCCACCTTACTAAAAATTGTATTTGTAAAAGCAACTTCCTCGGGACCGTGCATTTTTGGTTTTACAATATAAACAGAACCAGCTCTTGAATTTGTTTTATTTTTAAAATCGTGTTTTGCACAGAGAACACTTATAAAAGTATCCATTATGCCCTCAGGAATTTCAGAACCATCTTTTAAGACAATAGATGGATTTGTCATTAAATGACCAACATTACGGTTTAACAACAAAGCTCTACCGTGTAGTTTTATTTTTTGACCATTAACTCCTTCGTAAAATCTATCTGCATTTAATTTTCTTATAAATTTTTTACCGTTTTTTTCCAGCTCTGTCTGCAAAGTTCCCTTCATAATACCGAGCCAGTTTCTGTAGCACTTTACTTTATCTTCGGCGTCAACTGCAGCAACCGAGTCCTCGTTATCAACTATAGTAGAAATAGCCGACTCAATAACAACATCACTTATGTGAGCTTTATCTTCACTGCCAATTTTACTTTTTGCATCAACAATTATATCTACATGTAAATTGTTATTTTTAAGCAAAATAGATGTTGGTTCTTCTTTAGTTCCTTTATAACCAATTAGCTGTGTTTTATTTTTTAGTGAAATATTATCAAGAGAAATTTTTGAAACATCCTTCCAGCTCTTATCTTTCAATGGAAAAGTCTTATCTAAAAAGTTTTTTGCATATTTAATAACTTCATTTCCTCGAACAGGATTGTAAGAAGAGTTTTTAGTAGCGTCATTTATTTCAGGAATAACATCAGTTCCGTAAAGTGAATCATATAAGCTTCCCCAACGAGCGTTGGCTGCATTAATAGCATATCTCGCATTATCAACTGGAACTACAAGTTGAGGACCTGCAATTTTAGCTATTTCATCATCCACGTTTTGAGTGGTTATTTGAAAGTCCTCTTTTTCTTCAACTATATAATTAATTGATTTTAAAAATTTTATATATTTATCTTTATTTAAATCTTTATCTTTATTAGCAAGATGCCAAGTATCTATTTTTTTTTGTATAGTCTCTCTTTTTTCAATTAATTTCCTGTTAATAGGTGCGAGCGCATGAACCGCAGAATCAAATTCCTTCCAAAATTCATCAACATTTATGCCTGTGCCTGGAATTACTTCTTTATTTATAAAATCCAATAATACAGGGCTTATAGTAAGATTTTCTATTTTAATTTTATTCATCTAAACTAGTTCAGTCCCTATCTGTTTTAGCATTTGAGAGCTTTGCTCCAGCGGTAAGATTTTATCTCTTTCCAGAATTTTATTTTTTTTGCCTGAGAGATTTTTTGGGCTTGTTTTTTTGTTGATATATCCAAATATTCTCTACCGTTTTTTATGGATATGATCCTAGCAATCGATCAAAGTCAATTAATAAAAAATACGACTATAATAAATGTCTTTTTTATGACTTAATTGAATTCTATTAAAAAGGGAACTATATTGAAAAACTTATAAAGAAATATGAAAAATTATTTAGAATTTGAAAAAGAAGTTAAATCACTAGAGACAGATTTAGATAGTCTTAAAAGTCCATTTGGCTCAGAAGGTATTTCAGAAGTTGACACTCAAAAAATTAGAAAAACAGAAAAAGAGATTAACAGTATATTAAAACTAACTTATGAAAATTTAAATAGCTGGCAAAAAACTTTAGTAGCAAGACACGAAGATAGACCTCGAGCAAATTTTTATATAAAGAAAATATTTTCAAGTTTTACAGCTCTATCAGGAGACCGGTTATTTTCAGATGATCAGTCGGTTATAGCTGGTTTTGGTTTAATTGATAATAAATCAGTTTTAGTTATAGGGCAAGAAAAAGGAGAAGACCTTACCAGTAGAATAGAAAGAAATTTTGGTATGATGAGACCAGAAGGATATAGAAAGTGTATTCGACTTATGCAATTAGCAAACCGATTTCAAATACCTGTTATTTCTTTAATTGATACTCCAGGAGCATATCCTGGAATTGGAGCAGAACAAAGAGGACAAGCATCAGCTATCGCAAACTCAATTGAATGCAGTATGTCGCTTAACGTTCCAAATATTTCTGTTATTATAGGAGAAGGTGGCTCTGGAGGAGCCATTGCTTTAGCATCATCTAATAAAGTTATTATGTTAGAAAATTCAATATACTCTGTAATTTCTCCCGAAGGGTGTGCCTCTATTTTATGGAGAGACCCAAGTAAATCATTGCAAGCGGCAGATGCCATGAAATTAACAGCAAAAGATTTATTAGAACTAGGTATCATCGATGAAGTTATAAAAGAACCATTGGGAGGCGCACACCGTGATGCTGAAACTATGGCTATAGATGTTAAAGACTCAATCATTAAGAATTTAAGATACTATGAAAGCTTTTCCAAAGAAGAAGTTTACGATGATAGAAAAGCTAAGTTTTTAAAAATAGGAAGAGACAAAGGCTTTATGCAATCTGCCAATTTTACAGGCAATAGTCTTAGATATAAAGTTTCTTTTATTTCAAAAATGAAGAAAGAATTTGACGATAGTAAATATTTGTACAGTGGTTTATTAGCAGTAGCTTTAGCTATATTAATTACTGTATTTAGTGTTGCATAATAGACAATAAAGTGGAATTTTTTTTTAAGGGGGTCAAACACTCCTTGACATAACAAAGCTAAATCTATTAAAGATGCGAAGTTAGTAAGCATTTACTAATTAAAGATAATAATAAAAGAGGAAAAGTAAAACAATATGAGTACACTAAAAGGAAAAGTAAAATGGTTCAATGGCACTAAAGGTTATGGTTTTATCGAAAGAGACGATAAAGAAAAAGATGTGTTCGTTCATTCATCAGCTGTTAGAGATGCCGGTTTAAAGTTTTTAAATGAAGGTGACGAGCTAACTTTCGAAGTTGAGAATGGAGACAAAGGTCCTTCAGCAGTAAAATTGCAGAAAGCCTAAATCTTATTACAAAATTCAAAAATTATCAGGACATGAACTTCAATTATTATAGTTTTATCCCGATAATGACGAATTGCGTATTCGAATTTTCGATTACGTAAATTAAAAACAAAAAAGGAAAAGTAAAATAATATGAGTACACTAAAAGGAAAAGTAAAATGGTTCAATGGCACTAAAGGTTATGGTTTTATTGAAAGAGACGATAAAGAAAAAGATGTGTTCGTTCATTCATCAGCTGTAGCAGATTCAGGCATGGGTAGCTTGAACGAAGGTGACGAATTAACTTTCGAAGTTGAGAATGGAGACAAAGGTCCTTCAGCAGTAAAATTGCAGAAAGCCTAAATACTTCCAATTCGTAAATTATTGGGATAGAAAATTTAATTAATTTCAATCCCAGTAATTCTAATGTTGTAAATCATACATATTTTGTTAAAAACGTTGCATGATCATAAAAAAAAAATTTTTTACACTCAGAAAACACTCCCACAGAGTGCATGCTAGGCTATCGCTTAGCTTATAATTGTTCATATATATAAATTTAAATTTAACTAAAACTAAGATAAAAACAAGAGAATGCAGCTGTAGCTCAGTTGGTTAGAGCACTAGTTTGTGGAACTAGGGGTCGGTGGTTCGAGCCCACCCAGCTGTACCAAAAAAAATGGAAAAAGAAAAAAAAATAAAACCTTCAAAAGAGTTACCTTTGGGGTTTGTTGACAGGCAAGAGAAAGAATTACTAACCCGTGATTTTATAATTTCTAATATTAAAGAGGTTATGATTAAGTATGGATTTCAATATCTTGAAACGCCAAGTTTTGAGTATACAGATAGTATTGGAAAATTTTTACCTGACAAAGAACGACCTGACCAAGGTGTTTTTTCTTTTAAGGATGAAAAAAATTGGCTTTCACTTCGTTATGATTTGACAGCGCCATTAGCTCGTTATATTGCAAAAAATTATTTAGAAATTCCCAAACCTTTTAAGCGCTATCAACTAGGAACAGTTTGGCGAAACGAAAAACCAGGCCCAGGGAGATTTAGGGAATTTCTTCAATTCGACGCAGATTATGTAGGAACTAAAAACTTACAAGCGGATGCCGAATTGTGTGTTCTTATTTCTGAAATTTTAGAAAAATGTGGTTTATCTAAAGAAGATTATACTGTTAAAATTTCATCAAGGAAATTTACTAAAGAACTTTTTAGTGAATTGAAGATCCAATCTGGCGAACAGTCTACGGTTACATTACGTGCCCTTGATAAAATGGATCGACTTGGCTGGGAAGAAGTAAAAAAAATTTTAAGCAAAGGTAGAGAAGATAAATCTGGAGACTTTACAAAAGGTGCCGATTTAAGTGAAGAACAAATAAAAGCACTTGAAAACAGAATCAAAGAAACAAAACCCAATACAAGCGATATTCTTGAAATTATTAAAATATTTGAAGCATATAATTTTACTAATTATGAATATGATCCATCTATTATAAGAGGACTAGAATATTATACTGGACCAATTTTTGAGGTTAACCTTAATTTTGAAGTAAAAAATTCTAAAGGAAAAACAATTCAATTTGGTTCTATTGGTGGGGGGGGTAGATACGACAACCTTGTAAGTAATTTTGGAAATTTAGATTGCCCTGCAACTGGAATTTCGATTGGTATAGACAGATTAGTTTATGCCTTAATGCAAAAAAAAGAGTTTAATATAAAGTTAAATAAACCTGTGGTGATCTGTGTTTTTAGTAAAGAAAATATTAAAGACTACATAAAAATTTTAAAAAAACTTAGAGAGGCAAATATAAGTTCTGAGGTTTACCCAGGAGAAGGTAATTTAAAAAAACAAATGCAATATGCAAATAAGATTGGCTCCCCTGCTGTAATCTTATTTGGAGAGGATGAAATAAAATCAGGAAAACCAACTCTAAGAGATCTTAAGTCAGGAAAAGAAAGTAATGTTGAAATAGAGAATTTACCCAATGAAATCAAAAAAATACTCTGAAGCTTTATTAAATCTTTTTAAAAAAAAAGGTTTTAAAGTCAAAGAATTTGAAAACGTTATTGAGTCTAAAATTATAATAGAACGATCAGGTGAAATATTTAAAAAGTCACTACTTTCGTTCGAAGACGATAATGGTAAAAACTTTAGTTTAAGACCAGACCTAACTATATCAGCATGTCTCGATTATATTAAGAATATAAAAAGAGGAATTTATAAATATGCATACTTTGATCAAGCGTACAGAAGAACTTTTGGCAAAGAATCACTCGTAAGAAATCAATTGGGCTGTGAAATAATAGGTTCATCTAATTTAAAATTAAATACAGAGATCGTTAATTTAATAGATCAATCTCTAAAAAAAGTTATCAAATACAAAACAACAATAAAAATTAATGATATTAACATTTTTTACACTTTAGTTGATTCTTTAAAACTGCCTTCAAGATGGAGGTTAAGATTGAAGAGGCATTTTTGGAGACATGATTATTTTAAGGAATTAATCATGAGACTTGAGTCAAACTCGGATTTACAAAAAAATGTATTTGAACTCGATAAAAAATTTTTCTTTAAAATGAAAAAATTAAAACAAAATGAGAAGATAGCAGGTAGAAAAATTAACGAAATTTTAAGTAGATTTGAAAAAAAGATAAAAGAACCAAGGTCTAATATTAACGGAGTGAGAGTTGCTCAGATTATAAGAGATTTTTTAAATATTAATTGTCCATTAAAAAATGCAAAAAATGAACTTAAAAAATTTGAAATCAAAAATAAAATAAATTTAAAACTAAATCAGTTTGATGTTTTCGATTTAAAGCTCAAAAATAATGATGCTATATTTTCTACTAATATTGGTAGAAGTGCTGAGTATTACACAGGCCTTGTTTTCGAAATTTACAAAAAATCAAAAAATCTCAATTTAGCATCAGGCGGCAGATACGATAATCTGATGCAAACTCTAGGAGCAAAAACTAAGGTTGGTGCAATAGGTGGGGCTATTAACTATGACAATATTTTAAAATTATGAGTAAATTAATTAAAATAGGACTACCTAGTAAAGGTAGACTTAAAGATGAGTCTTTAAAAATTTTTAAAAAAAACAATTTATCAATTAAAGATTCAAAAAGAAATTATTTAAGTGAAATAAAAAAT
>Ga0307986_10001349_pt1 | contig 17863 bp, 23 predicted proteins | sample EllFjometageno82_FD_203170 | JGI IMG/M metagenome (GOLD analysis project Ga0307986, IMG submission 203170) | Marine microbial communities from Ellis Fjord, Antarctic Ocean - #82 | ecosystem: Environmental > Aquatic > Marine > Unclassified | place: Southern Ocean | collected 2014-10-09
ATGGTTGTTCCCTATGGTGGCAAGAGGTTTAGCTTTACCGACCCTATAAGAGAAGACATAAGGAAGAGAGTTAGTAAAGGTGCTGAGGATGTGTTCGGTAAGGAAGAACTATTAGCTAGTGCATACTTAGGTAGAGTTATATATGACTCTATTCAAACTGTTGTTCACGCTGCCACAGACACTATGGCATGGTTACAACTATGTGCTAGGATAGTGAGTAAAGAGAACCTACCTATCGTATGGAATACTCCAAGCAATTTCCCTATCGTACAGGCTAACCTTGAATATAAATCTAAGCAGGTGCTGACCAGACTTATGGGTACTATCTATCGACCAAGGATAAGGGAAAGCACAGGTAGCTATGATATCAGCGAGCAGATTAATGGAGTGTCAGCTAACTTTGTTCATGGCTTGGATGCTTCTCATATGTCAGCAACTATAACCTTAGCTGTTGAGAATCAAGTTACTCATTTTTGTATGGTACATGATTCATATGCTACCCATGCTAGTGAGATACACCTGCTAGGTGAGTGCTTAAGGGATGCCTTCGTACATATGTATAAAGATAATGATGTGTTAGAGAAATTCTACCATAAGATGTTAGCTCTAATACCACCTTCTAAACGTGAGAAATTACCACCTCCTCCACCTATGGGAGACCTTGACATTGATGCTGTCATGGACTGTGTATTCTTCTTTAGTTAGTGATACTCATTAAGAACTATAGACTGCCTATTAGGTGGGACAGTTACCTTGAAGTGCTGACACAATAAGGTTGGCATGTAAAATGGAATCCTATTCACCGAAGCTCTTGCAGGTAGATGTAACTTTGGGGGCAGTCTTAATAACTATAAAGGAAACTAAAGTATGAAGTACATTTTAATTTTTATAATATTTATATTCTCATACCAATCATTTGGACAGGGCTATAGTACTTTGCCCGGGTGGTCAGCTGGGTACAGATATTATTTTGATTTAGATGAAGAGCACAAAAGTAAGTTGCGTTTGTTTGGAAAGTATAAACAAAAGAGTGGAAACATTTGGAGGTTTGGATGGGATAAACAAACAGGAAGAAACCTCAATGGTTGGAATGCTGATGACGATGGGGTAGTATTCTTTGAACAAGAATTTAAATTTTAATTAACTATAAAGGGAAATACGATATGAAAAACACTACTAAATATACCACACCAAAGGGGACTGCGATGTATCCATGGTTGAACACGCCTGATACAAAGTTTAACCCAGCTGGTGACTATAAAGTAAACATCCTGCTATCTAAAGAAGACTCAGTTGACTTAATCAAGTTGGTTGATACTGCTATAGATACTAAGTACACTGAAGTATCAGGTGAGAATAAGAACAAGAAGATTAAAAGATCTGATCCACCTTATGCTGTTGAGATGGATGATGAGGGTAATGAAACAGGTAACGTAATCTTTAAGCTTAAACAAAAAGCTGAGCTGATTACTAGAACAGGTGAAACAATTAAGATGTCCGTTAAACTCTTTGACTCTCAAGGTGCACCATTCGGTGATGAGACAATATGGGGTGGCTCTAAGATAAAAGCTGCTGGTTTCTTACTACCATACTATAGTCCAACTATAGGTGTGGGTGTAGCCATGAGGTTATCCGCTTGTCAGGTGATTGAATTAGTCACAGGTGGTGGTAACGTAGCCGACTCATTTGGTTTTGGAAAAGAAAAAGGTGGTCATGTGGCTGTTGCCCCTGCTATTGTTACAGCTAAGGAGATAGAGACTGATGAAGAAAACCAAAACCAGACAGAAAGCTTTGATGATTTCTAATAGGTTCAGGTCAGGACTTGAGCGGAGGATTGCAAACCTTTTAACTGAGTGTAAAATCAAGTTTGGATATGAGCCTAAGAAGTTATGGTTCAGGTATATCAAACCAGTATCCAAATATAAACCAGACTTTGTCCTTGGTAACGGAATAGTTGTCGAGGCTAAAGGTTTTTTTAAGCCTATAGATAGGGCTAAACATCTCTTACTTCAGAAGCAACACCCTGATATTGAAATCAGGTTTGTCTTCAGTAACTCTAAGAATAGATTGAGCCCTAAGTCTCATACTACATATGCTATGTGGTGTGAGAAGTATGGGTTCATGTATGCTGACAGGTTAATCCCACTAACATGGATGAAGGAAGAGACACGAGAGAAATCTCTGAAAGCAATAGAGGACTGCTATGAATAACAGAAGAAAGACAGAGCTGATTATTATACATACATCAGCAACACCAATTACTATGGACATTGGAGCATATGACATAAGTAAATGGCATAGAGCACAAGGGTGGCTGGATATAGGCTACCACTTTGTCATAAAAAGAGACGGGTTAATAGAACTTGGACGACCTATGGAAGCAGTAGGTGCCCATGCTAAAGGATACAATGATAGATCTGTTGCCATCTGTATGGTAGGTGGTGTAGACCTTGATCTTAATCCAGAGAATAACTATACAGTAGACCAGTGGGACTCATTAAGAATCTCACTTTCATTCATTAACAATATATATAAAGATGCTAAGGTGATAGGACATAATGAGATATCTAAGAAAGATTGTCCTTGCTTTGACGTACAGGCTTGGCTCAAGATGGAATCAGTTAATATGATAGGAGGATAGGATATGACATTTACGTGGTTGTTATATATTCTTGTGATTTTTAATGGTGCCTCTACTATAAATATAAAAGAATATAAAACAGAAGAACAATGCAACAAAGCACAGATTAGAATTAAGCAGGAAATTAAAGATGTATATAATGTAGATGCTGAGACAGTCTGCTTATATACTATACAACATTATATTAAACACTAACATACCCTCAGCTACACTTTCATATGTGGTTGGGGGTTTTTCAACGAGGGGGTAGATAACATGGAGCACAAAACAGAAAGCCAATTTTCACACCACGATACATGCCCAAGTTGTAATTCAAAAGACAATCTTGCGGTGTATGATGATGGACATGCATATTGCTTTGGCTGTAAATATTATAAAAATAAAGAGGGGGTAAAGAAAGTGACAGAAGCAAATACTATAGCCGTAAAAAATTTAGCCCGGGGTACAGCTTCGGCTTTACCTGCAAGGCATATCAATCTAGAAACTACTACGAAATTTAATTACCACAAAGGAACATTCAATGGTAAGCCTGTGCATATAGCAAACTACCTGAAGAAGGGTAGCATTGTAGGACAGAAGTTAAGATTTGCTAACAAAGATTTTGTATGGCTAGGAGATAAAGACGTTGGACTATATGGTGAGTGGCTATGGAGAGACAAGGGTAAACTAATTACTGTTGTTGAAGGTGAGCTAGATGCTCTGAGTCTTAGTCAAGTACAGAACAATAAGTATCCAGTAGTCTCATTAAGAACTGGGGCAGCAGGAGCAACTAAAGATATTAAGAACTCAATGGAATGGCTTGAAGGATTTGAAACTGTAGTCTTTATGTTCGATGAAGATGAGCCTGGAAGAAAGGCCGCACAAGCCTGTGCTCAATTACTAACTCCAGGTAAGGCTAAGATAGCAAGCCTCCCACTTAAAGATGCCAATGAAATGTTAAAAGCTGGTCGAGTAAAAGAACTTCTCGATGCCATGTGGGGTGCTAAGGAATACAGACCTGATGGTATACTTAATGGTGCAGAATTGTGGGCAGAGATTAGTTCGAAGGAAGAACTATATTCCGTTGACTATCCTTATGAAGGACTGACCGATAAGACACATGGTCTTAGAAAGAATGAGATGGTATGTGTTACTGCTGGATCAGGCATAGGTAAGTCAGCATTCGTAAGAGAGATAGGCTATGATTTAATTAAGAAGGGTGAGAAGGTAGGCTTCATTATGTTAGAAGAGTCTACTAAAAGAACAGCCTTAGGAATCATGGGTCTTGAACTTAACAAGCCAGTTCATTTAGGTATGACTGATATAAGTAAAGGTGATATGGAGGTAGCATTCAAGGCAACCATAGGTAATGGTAATGCCTATCTATATGATCACTTCGGTTCAAGTAGTATTGCTAACATCCTATCAAGGATAAGATACTTAGCTAAAGGTTGTGGCTGTAACTATATTATACTAGACCATCTATCTATTATAGTAAGTGGCTTGTCTGATGGAGATGAGAGACGATTGATTGATAACCTATTAACACAACTCAGAGTATTAGTATCAGAGACAGGGGTAGGTTTGATTATCATATCACATCTACGTAGACCTGAAGGTAAGGGACATGAAGAAGGGGCACAGACCAGCCTATCACAACTACGTGGTAGTCATTCCATAGCTCAGCTATCAGATATAGTAATAGGTTTAGAAAGATCTAGTGCTGATGGTAGTAATGATACTGTGGTACGTGTGTTAAAGAATAGATTTAGTGGTGAGACTGGTAAGGCTTGTACTGTTCGGTACTATCCCAAGACAGGCAGACTACATGAATCTGTTGAAGACTTTACAGGAGAGGAATAGTTTTATGGTAAAAATAATTAAACCAACTAAACTTGAGGTCGAACAATTAGAAGCAGATAAACAAACAGAAGCCTATGATAAGCGATTACAGTATTTCATTGACAAGATACGAGAAGCTGTTGAGAAATGTGAGGCTGATCCGTATAAAGAAATAGAGATGCATGTAGTTAATAAAGAGTCAGCGGATGTAGTTGAGGAAATATTATTTCATGTCAGGAAAGAAACTCCAGCAGCCAATCAAATCAAAGTTGTACAGGTAACTGTCCATTGATCTTTGATTTAGAAACTGACGGTTTAGTACCAACCAAGATACATTGCATTGCTATTGATGGAACTGTGTATACAGATATAGATAGAGCTGTAGAAATATTAGGAACTGCTAGTGTTATAGTAGGTCACAATATAATAGGCTTTGATATACCAGCTATACAAAAGTTCTATCCTTACTTCAACCCTAGTAATGTAGTAGACACCTTAGTATTATCCAGACTAATCTTTCCTAACATGTTAGAAAGAGATATGATTCGTAAGGACTACCCAAGGAAACTTGTAGGTAGACACTCTCTCGAAGCATGGGGACACAGACTAGGATTACACAAGGGTGACTATGATGGTGGCTGGGAAGTATGTAGCCAAGAGATGTTAGACTATTGCTTACAAGATGTAGCAGTAACATCTAAGTTATATGAAAAATTAATAGCAGAAGATTTCTCTAAGGAATCTATACTGATTGAACACCAAGTTGCACAGATAATTAAAGAGCAACAGATAAGAGGTTTTGCTTTTGATGTACGCAAGGCTCAACAACTATCGGCTACCTTAGCTGACAGGCGTGAACAAATCAAAAGACTATTAGCTGTAGTCTTCTTAGACTGGGAGATACGCACACCATTTATACCTAAGGTTAACAACAAGACGAGAGGGTATGTGAAAGGTGTCGAGATTGATAAGATTAAAGTTATAACATTCAACCCCGGGTCAAGAGACCACGTAGCTCATAGGTTACAGGTACTTAAAGGATGGAAGCCTAAAGCTTTTACTCCTGATGGTAAACCTAAGATTGATGAAGCTATACTATCTAAGTTAGATTATCCTGAAGCTAAGTTACTTTCAGAATACTATATGGTACAGAAACGTATAGGTATGTTATCAGAAGGAAACCAAGCATGGCTAAAACATGAAGTCAATGGTCGTATACATGGTGCAGTTAATACCAATGGTGCAATCACAGGTCGAGCTACCCACTTCAACCCTAACGTAGCACAGGTACCCAGCAATGGTGTACCCTATGGTGAAGACTGTCGTTCATTATTTACTGTGGCTAAAGATAAAGTCTTAGTAGGTATTGATCTATCAGGATTAGAACTAAGATGTCTTGCACATTACATGATGCCTTATGACAACGGTGTGTATGCTAACGAGATACTTAATGGAGATATTCATGTGGTTAATCAAAGGGCCGCTGGACTTTCAACAAGATCTGAAGCTAAGACATTTATCTATGCACTGATCTATGGTGCAGGAGCAGGTAAGATGGGTGAGATAGTAGGTGCTGGTGTGAAAGCTGGTAGTGCTATCCGACAGAAGTTCTTAGATGCTACACCTGCACTAGGTACCTTAATGAAGAACGTACAGCGAGCCTCTAACAAAGGGTTTGTCTTTGGGATTGATGGTCGAAAGATTAAGATTCGTAATCAACACTCTTCACTTAATGCATTACTACAAAACTGTGGTGCTGTATTATGCAAACAATTCTTAGTAGAGTTTGATAAATTATTAACAACTAAAGATCTACATAGTAGGGCATCACAAGTAGCATGGATACATGATGAGATCCAAGTTGAATGTGATCCTGATATAGCAGATAAAATAGGTGAGCTTGCATTACTAGCTATAGCTAAAGCTGGTGAACATTTTAAGTTCCGCCTTAAACTGGATGGAGAATATAACATTGGAAACAACTGGGCTGAGACTCACTAACGTCAGGCAAAGACAGAAGCAAGCATTCAATGCCAAGAAGTTTCAAGCAAAGAGACGAAACATTTTGTTTACACTGTACTTTGAGGATATATATTTTCCTAAAGTCTGCCCTGTGTTGGGACTAAAGTTAGTATATACTTTAAGAGAACAAGGTCGATCATATCCAAACTCACCAAGTTATGAAAGGGTAGATAATGAGTTGGGGTACACACCTAACAACACTAGGATTATTAGCATGAAGGCTAACACTATGAAGAACTCTGGAACCTTATTAGACTTAAAGAAACTTGTAAAATACTATTCACAATTTGAAACATAAAAGGGAGAACACTATATGACTAGACCACATAAGATAAGAGAACCTACAATTACTTATAACTGTAATATACAAACTACAAACTTTGAAAAGTTAAGGCAGATATCTGCTGATCAAAGCAGACAGAACAAACACCAAGTAGCTATTGCAGATTTAATAAGACAAGCAGTAGATGAATATTTAAAAAAGGGATAACAATAACATGAGAGAATTACTATTAGATGCAGACATCCTGCTATACCAAGTCGCACTTAAGTGTGAGATAGAAGTAGACTGGGGGAACGACCTGTGGACTCTAGCTTCAGATCTTAAAGAAGCAAAGCAAAGGTTAGACATAGCAATGGATGAGCTGATGCACAACCTAGATGCTGACCTTATAACAGGAGCATTGACTGAACCTAATAACTTTAGGAAGAACTTATACCCTGAGTATAAAGCTAATCGTAAAGATAAACGTAAGCCTCTAGGTATGAAAGCCTTAAGAGAATACTATGTAGCTAACTATACTACTAAAGTATTCCCTACCCTAGAAGCTGATGATGTATTAGGCATACTAGCAACAGAGCCCTCAAAGAATGAACGCATCATTGTATCTATTGATAAGGATCTAGGTCAGATACCTAGTAAACTATCAGTTGACCAAGTGACTATCACTAAGACTACCAAGAGACTAGGTGACAGACTACACCTCTATCAGACTTTAATCGGTGACACAGTAGATAACTACAAGGGATGCCCTGGAGTTGGACCTGTGAAAGCTGACAAGATACTAGGTAAGTCATGCTCTTGGAAATCTGTAGTGGAGGCATTTGCTAAGATGGGCTTGACTGAAGCTGATGCTTTGGTTCAGGCTCGTCTGGCTAAGATACTACAGCATGAAGATTATAATCAGAAGACAGGGGAGATTAAATTATGGAAGAGCAAGTACAAGAGCACCATGTAGATTTTATTAAAAGAAAAGAAAGGGAGTTGAAGATGATTAAGAAACCTGAAGAAGATAAGGTAGATAACCCAAGCCACTATGCTAAGTGGTCTATCCAACCTATATCTTTTATCATGCGTAATGGGTTTGAGTATTGGAGGGGCAACATAGTTAAGTATGCAACTAGAGCAGGGTTTAAAACCTATGATGATATGAGTGTATCTGAATCAGAGATAGTAGACCTACAAAAAGTAATAAGATATGCTGAGATGAGAATCAACCAGCTCAAAGGAAAGGTAGAATTATAATGACAAGTACAAGAGCAGAGATAGTAACAAGAAGAACATACAACAGACCAACCAATGACGCTGGTACTACATTTGAAACATGGAAAGAAACAGTAGGAAGAGTAGTCGAGCATCAAGCTTGGCTGTGGTCTAGGGCTAAAGGTCAAAAGGATCTGACAGCTATAGAGAACCTAGAGTTAGAAGCTTTAGGTCAGCTGATGATAGAACGTAAGGCTGCTGTATCAGGTCGTACCCTGTGGCTAGGTGGTACTGGTATCTCACGAACCAGAGAAGCCTCACAGTTCAACTGTTCCTTCGTACAGGTAGAGACAGTACATGATGTGGTTGATGTCCTGTGGCTTCTAATGCAGGGTTGTGGTGTAGGCTTTAAGGCTACCCCAGGAACACTTAATGGTTTTGTTAAACCTCTTAAGGTAGAAGTTGTACGTAGTATAAGACATGAGTATGAAGACAGCAAAGCTAAAGGTAAAGAGAATAACTATGAATCTATTGAAGATGGGGTGTGGACTATTAAAGTTGGTGACTCAGCTGAAGCTTGGTCTAAAGCCTTAGGTAAACTAGTAGCAGGTAAACATAATGCACATACACTTATCTTAGATTTCTCAGAGATCAGACCTTCAGGTAAAAGACTTAAGGGTTATGGATGGATATCTAGTGGAGATGATGCTATATCAATAGCCTTCCCTGCTATAGCTGGTATAATGAACAAGAGAGCTGGTAGATTATTAAACAAGATTGATATCTTAGACCTTGTTAACTGGTGTGGTAGTATATTATCATCAAGGAGATCAGCTCAGATAGCACTCCATGACTTTGATTCCTTCATGTGGGAAGAGTTTGCTACAGCTAAGAAAGACTTCTGGGTAGAGAACCCTCAACGTGGACAATCAAACAACAGTCTAGTCTTCAATAAGAAACCTAGTAAGGCTGAACTTTACTATGTCTTCAAGCTAATGCAAGAAGCTGGTGGTAGTGAGCCAGGATTTATCAATGGTGAGACAGCTAAGAAGAGAGCTGAGTGGTGGAAGGGTGTTAACCCTTGTGCGGAAATTGCATTAGGCAACAAAAATTTCTGCAACCTAGTAGAGATAGACCTACAGAAATTCAATGGTAAGTTTGAGGAACTCCTAACAGCTATACGTATTATGGCTAGAGCTAACTATAGACAGACATGTGTAAACTTAGATGATGGTATACTACAACGTACATGGCATGAACTTAATGAGTTCTTAAGGTTGTGTGGTGTAGGCTTAACAGGTATTGTCAGCTGGGAGTATGTCATGGATGGTGATAAACTAAGGCAGGTTAGAGATGCAGCCTATGCTGGTGCCCATTCAATGGCTGATGAACTAGGGCTACCTAGAGCACAGGCTGTGACCACAGTGAAACCTAGTGGGACATTGAGTAAGATCATGGATACAACTGAGGGTGTACACAAGCCACTTGGCAAATACATCTTTAATAACATTAACTTTTCTATACATGACCCTTTGACAGCTATCCTTAGACAGGCTGGATACAAAGTATTCCCTAACCCATCAGACCCTGAAGCTACTCTTGTGTGCTTCCCGGTTAAATATGATCAGGTTAAGTTTGATGTTGTAGATGGTAAGGAGGTTAACAGTGAGACAGCCTTAGATCAACTGGCTAGATACAAATGGATTATGAATAACTATGTTGATAAGCATAACTGTTCTATTACTATCTCATATGATGTTGAGGAAGTAGATGGAATTGTAAATTGGATCATGGATAACTGGGATATCTATGTAGGTGTATCCTTTATATATAGGAATGACCCTACGAAAACAGCTAAGGACCTTGGCTATCTCTACTTACCACAAGAGGTTGTTACTAAAGAAGAGTATGAAGCTTATGCTAGTACCCTGAAACCTGTAGCAGTTGACTTAGGTAATACTCTAGAAGAATTACTAGAAGAAGAGTGTTTAACAGGTGCTTGCCCTATTCGGTGATGCTCATTAAGAAGGATACAACATGGCTTATACTGCCTTAGACGACACACAGCTGCCCTACACAGTAGAGGAGCTGGTCGTACTACTTGATTTAACTTACCCTGCTGTACCCCCTTCCCTGTCCGATAGTGATAGGGAGGTGTGGTTTAAAGCAGGTCAATCTTCTGTGGTTACATGGCTAAAAGAATTAATGGACAGGGCACAGGACTCAAACTAAAAGGAATATATTATGTGTATGGGATCTAGACCATCACCTGCCCCAGCTCCAGCCCCTATCGTGCAGGCATCCCCAAAATTATTAGATAAAAGAAGGTATGACAAAAAGACACCAACTAAAAAACCTAAATCAAAAGGAATGAATGCAGGTGGTGATGCTGTTCAAACAACAGCGAGCTCATCAGGTTTAGCTATCCCAACCAATTATTAAACAAAGGAATATATCATGTGCATATCATCAGGAGGAGGAGGAAGTGCTGCTCCAGCACCAGTGGCTCCAGTAAGTAAAGTGGGAAAGTATGACCCAAGCACTGCCCCTAAAAGAAAACCTAAAGGTAAGAAAGTTTTTACAACTTCAGGAAAGAGTAATTTAGGTATACAATCAGGGTCGGAAAAATCAGGTTTAAACATTCCAACTTAGGAAACAAATATGATACAGATGTCTGGAACAGTAGCTGGTAGATACTCTAAACTAACCAATGATAGGAACCATTACCTTGATAGGGCTAGAGAATGCAGTGAATTAACTATACCATCTCTTATACCTACTGAAGGTTTTGAAAGTTCAAGTAAGTTGTACCAACCTTTCCAAAGTATTGGAGCTAGAGGTGTCAACAACTTAGCCTCAAAATTATTATTACTACTGCTACCACCTAACCAACCATTCTTTAGGCTGTCATTAGATCCTAATGCAGAACAACAAGCTGCCGAGGATGAAGGACATAAAGCAGAAATAGAAGAAGCTTTAGGTGCCTATGAAAGAAATGTCCTTAGAGAAATAGAAGGTAAGTCTATGCGACCTAGCCTGTGGCAAGCGTTAAAGCATCTAATAGTAGGTGGTAACGTAGTGCTACATCATCCTAAATCAGGGTCGGTTAAGGTGTATACATTAAACCAATATGTATGTAGACGTGGACCAGATGGTGAACTGATAGAACTAATCATTAAAGAATCTATTGATAGATCAGCATTGTCAGAAGAGCTTAAAGCTTTAATGCCTACTGAGGCTAATATGAGTGATGAAGCATGTGACATATATACTCATATAGTATTAATAGATGGTATGTACCACAGTCATCAAGAGATTAAAGAAGTGATTGTGCCAGGATCAGATGGTACATATAAAAAAGATTTACTACCATACCTTGCATTAAGATTCGTATCTATAGATGGTGAGAATTATGGAAGAGGAATGTGTGAAGAGTACCAAGGTGACCTAAGAAGTTTAGAAGGCTTAATGAAAGCTATGGTGGAAACATCAGCGGCCTCATCCAAGGTTGTCTTCTTAGTTAAACCAAATGCTTCTACAAGGAAACGTGACTTAGCTATGGCTGAGAATGGTGCAATAATTACAGGTAATCCTGAGGATGTTCAAGTGTTACAAGTACAGAAATACCCTGATATGCAGGTTGTTATGGAGACTGTTAACAGAATTGAAAAGAGATTATCTTATGCTTTCCTATTAAATACAAGTGTTTCAAGAGATGCTGAACGAGTTACAGCTGAAGAGATTAGGTTCTTATCACAAGAGCTTGAAGCTTCTTTAGGTGGTGTATACTCTATCTTATCTCAAGAATTACAATTACCCCTAGTCAACATCATAATGGAAAGATTGATGGCTAGTAAAAAATTACCAAGACTTCCTAAAGATACAGTAACACCTGTTATCACAACTGGAGTCGAAGCCTTAGGTCGAGGTAATGACCTTAATAAACTCCGTGCATTTGTTGGCGATGTTGTCAACTTAGCAGGAGCTAACCCTGAGATAATACAGAAGCTAAACTTTGGTGACCTTCTAACTAGACTATCTACTGGTCATGGAATTGACAGTAAAGGTCTTGTTAAATCAGAAGAGCAGATGCAACAAGAACAACAGCAAGCAGAACAGATGCAACAACAGCAGATGGCTATGCAAGCTGGGGCTGCAAGTGCTCCTGGTGTAACTAGGGAGATGACTAAAGGAGTAGTCGAAGCTAATGTACCTCAAGAAAGTGAGTAACAAATGGCTAACGCTAACCCAACTAACTTAAATAATGATACGAAGTATAAAAAAGAATACAGAGCTGTATCTAAAACAGAGAGTCCAGCAATGCCTCCTGTGGTGAAGACAGCTCCAACGAGCGAAAAAGATGAATATGCCTCCTGGCCTGGAAGAGAACTTGCTGTTCCCGGTGTGAAGTACCGCCTTGCTAAAGGAAACCTTATAGAACTAGGTACCAAGTCAAATTGGTAGATAGTATACAAGTAGGCATAACTGAGGAGACGGGAGCTGATGCCCCAGAAACCCCAGAAGTAAATACAGACAGACCTGAATGGTTGCCAGATAAGTTTAAGCAACCTGAAGATATGGCTAAAGCATATGGTGAACTAGAGAAACAGTTTACTAAAGAAAGACAAGAGGCTACTACTCCAGAAGATTCTGTGGTAGAACCAGCTGATGCTAAGGAAGCTGTAGACTCAACAGGTTTAGATTTTGATACCCTCTCTTCTAACTATACTCAGAATGGCGGTCTATCAGAGGAAGAATATGAATCTCTTGGAGCTAAAGGAATTGATAGAGGTGTAGTAGATCAGTATATTGCTGGTCAGAAATCTATCGCTGAAGGTGTCCAATCAGAAATATATGAAGAAGTAGGTGGTTCAGACGCTTATACCGAAATGGTAAACTGGGCTGGTGATCAAATGGATTCGACAGAAGTAACCGCATACAACAATGCTGTTAACTCTGGTGATAGATCTCAAGTCAACCTTGCAGTTCAAGGGTTGAAAGCACGATATGAGTCTGCTAATGGACGACAACCATCTAACATAGGTGGCCGCACCTCACAGACTAGTGGTGACGCATATGCAAGCTGGGCACAAGTAACAGCTGATATGAATAAACCAGAGTACAAGACTGATACTGCCTTTCGAGACACAGTACAAAACAAACTAGGTAGATCAAACCCTAAGTAAAAGACTAGACGTAACTTAACTATTGTAACGATGAATAGCCCGCTGCGGTGGAAAACTATATACTCCTAACATACAGAAAAGTTAAAATAACATAGAGACTTATTTTTAATTAACTTATAAACAAAGGATTATAACATGGCTAATGCTACAATTACCGATATTGGTAAAGTAAACAATGCCTCCACCGCAGACGCACTATTCCTAAAAGTGTTCTCTGGTGAGGTTCTTGCTTCATTCGCACAATCAACTGTGACTGCTGGAAGACATATGACTAGAACTATCGCTAACGGAAAGAGTGCTCAATTCCCAGTAATGGGTAGAAGTTCTGCTGCTTACCATACTCCAGGTGTGGAAATTGTTGGAACAGCTCTTAACCATAACGAGAAGGTCATAACAATTAATGATCTATTGGTTAGTTCTCATTTCATAGCTAACATACAGGAAGCTAAGAATCATTACGATATACGTTCAGTATACAGTTCAGAGATGGGTAAAGCTCTTGCTTTCCAAATGGACAAACATATACTACAAACTATGGTACAGGGTGCTACTGCCTCTGCTAACGTAGGTGACTCATCATATGCAGCTGGTACAGTTATTACTGATTCTGATGCTAAAACTAATGCTACGTCATTAATCGGATCTATATTCGATGCGGCTGAAGCTTTAGATGATGCTTATGTTCCTAGTGAAGATAGATATTGTTATCTAAAACCAGCTGAATACTACAGTCTAGCTAATGCATCTAATGCAGTTAACGTAGATTTCTCTGGTCGTGGTTCTATTGCTCAAGGTACTATACCTCAGATTGCTGGAATCAACCTAATCAAAACTGTTCACCTTCCAAGCACAGACCAATCAGGTACTGGTGTTGACGTTGGTGGCGCAGGTGCTGCTCAATTAGCTTCTGCTTTAAATAATGTTGCTGTCATAACTCATATATCATCTGTTGGAACTGTTAAATTAATGGATCTAGCTGTTGAATCAGAGTACGATGTACGTAGACAAGGTACATTAATGGTAGCTAAATATGCTGTAGGTCATGGAGTATTAAGACCTGAAGCATGTGTTCAAATACAAACTGCATAATAACTAACATGTAGTTACTAAACACTTCGCTCCCCCGTGGTGGACATCTTTACTCCCCTTTTGGTGTTCACCACACCCCTTATTTATGTTAGGATTATTACATGGCAACGACTCCAACATTAACTACAGAGCTAGAAGCGGTCAATATACTACTAGGTAGTACAGGAGAATCGCCTGTGTCATCACTGGATGATCCTAGTTTAGTTGACGTTGCTTTAGCGAAATCAATTTTAGATGAAACATCCGTCTCCGTACAAACAATTGGAGCCCACTATAACCAAGAGTATGACTATCCCTTAACCCCTGACACAGACGGGTTTATAAATGTACCATCAAATTGTACAAAGATAGATACTACTGGATTATCAGTAGCAAAAGACCTCGTTCTAAGAGGCAGTCGATTATATGATAAAGCGAATAGAACATATGTATTCGACACAACAGTCACAATTTATGTAGACCTTGTTCTACTCCTTCCTTTTGACGAACTCCCCCAATATGCAAGACGATATATTACAGTGAAAGCCGCTAGAAGATATCAAGCTAGAATTGTTGGATCAGATACTTTATTTGGTTTTACACAAACAGAAGAACAAGAAGCTATGATAACTTATGAGCAAGCGGAAGCTGACACTGAAGATAACAATATACTATCCGACTCTTATTCTGTTAGTTCAATAGTATATAGAGGTGCAGGTAGAAGAACAGGGTATTAAAACATGGCTTTAATTAACTCAGACGTACCAAACTTATTAAATGGGGTATCACAACAACCAGCTACACTTAGGTTAACCTCACAGGGTGAAGCACAAGTTAACGCTTCTTCCTCTATTGTTCAGGGTTTAATTAAAAGATTAGGCTCACAACATGTAGGTAAATTAAATGGCACAGCTCTAGGAGCAACAGACGCTGTGTATTGGATTGATAGAGATAAAGATAATAGATATGTTGTTATTATAAAATCAGATGGAACACTAAATAATACAAGTTGTACCATCTATGATGATGATGGATCTAGTACAACCTTAACAGCTTCAGGTGGTCTAGCTTACTTAGTAACAGCTAATCCTAAAGAAAACTTAAGGTTTGTTACTATTGCTGATTATACGTTTGTCACAAATAATGGTATTACAGTTGCTATGGCAAGTACTACCTCTTCAGGAACTGTTGTAGGTACTGTACAGACCTTTGGTGAACTACCAACGACTTCTGTTGTAGGTAACAAGTATGAGATACTAGGTGACGACACAAATGAGTTTGATAACTACTATGTTGTAGCTCAAACTACTACAGGTGAATACGTAGAAACAGTATTACCAGGAATGAAAACGACTATTAATCCTGCTACTATGCCTCACCAACTTATTCTGACTTCTGGTTCCTTTACTTTTGGTCCTGCTACATGGACTGCAAGAGATGTGGGAGATGAAGCGAGTGCTCCTATACCTTCTTTTGTTGGTCAAACTATACATGATGTATTCTTTTACAAAAATAGATTAAGTTTCCTATCTAAAGAAAACATTATTATGTCAGCAACTTCTGATTTTTATACATTCTTTCCTACTACAGTTACTGCGGTGCCTGATGATCAGACTATTGATATAGCTATATCTCATAATAAAGTAAGTCTTTTATATGCAGCAGTACCATTTAACGAAACTTTAATTCTATTCTCAGGTCATACCCAGTTTATTATTGATGATAATGATATCCTATCACCAGCTACTATATCTATCTCTGCTACTACTGAGTTTAAGAATGACTCAGCAAGCATTAGACCTGTAGCGGCTGGACCTAGGCTTTACTTTACAACAGAGAGTGGACAGTATACATCATTCTATGAATACTTTGTGGATACTGATGCTATCTCTAAAGATGCTACAGATGTATCAGGGCATGTACCACAATATATACCAAAAAATATTACAAAGATAGTAGCTAGTTCAAATGAAGACACACTGTTTGCTTTATCGTCAGACAACCCTAATAGAGTATATGTCTACAAATGGTATTGGGCAGCTGGAGGCACTGGTACAGGGTCTACTAAAGTTCAATCATCTTGGTCCTTTTGGGAGTTCTCTTCTACTGATACAATTAATGATATTGATGTTATTGATAACGATTTATATGTGATTGCATCTAGGACTGATGGTGTATATTTTGATAAGATACAGTTGCAAAATGTTCCTGAAACAGGTTTAAGCTATGCTATTCGTTTAGATAGAAAAAAAGAGTTAACAGGTACATATGTTTCTGGTACTAATACAACTACATGGACACTTCCTTATGCTGAACCAACCGCAACAAATATGAAGGCTGTTAAAGGCGGTGGTTGGTCAACTCAAAAAGGCTCGGATATAACTACTTCAAGACCTACGACCACAACTATCACAGCTAGTGGTGATTACTCCGCACAAACTGTGTGGGTAGGTGTGCCTTATACTTTTGATTATACCTTCTCAACACAATACGTTAAAGTTGCTGAGGTATCTACCACGTCAGGTAGGCTCCAAATGAGAAACTTTAGTATTATATATGAAGATACAACTTTCTTCCAGGCTAAAGTTACACCTCTATACCGATCAGAGTATACCTATACATACAATGGTTTATTATTAAATGAGGCGGCAACCCTACTAGATGAGGTTAAACTATCTTCTGGGACATTTAGATTTCCTGTGGCTTGTATGAACACACACGCTACAATCTCATTAACCTCTGATAGCCACTTACCTTGTGCTTTCCAGTCGGCTGAGTGGGAAGGCTTCTATACAACCAGATCGAAAAAGATCTAAAAGAAAGTTTTAGAATGAGTGTAATTAAAACCTATGACAACGCTTCTGTTAGGGCGGGGACTAAAGAAGACGCTTATGTTCTAGGACCCAATCTAAAAGAAATAGATACCCTAGAAGTATCAGCCTGTTCAGGCGGTTCTAATATAGATGGAATACTATCAGCCTTTGATGTACCTAATAACAAAATCTATACTATAGTAGATAGCAAGGATAATTATATACTAGGAATGTTTGGTTGTGGTGATTGTCTCCATGACTCAGGCTTTGGTGTACCTTGGTTACTAGGAACTAAAAGATTAGAAGAACACTCAAAACAGTTCCTTAGACACAATAGGAAATGGGTTGAAGAGATTTCAGGTGAGTATGAGCTACTATATAACTACATACACACTAAAAATACAACAGGTCAACGATGGTTATCATGGTGTGGCTTTGATATTAAAACAGGATTTAAACATAGAATTGGTGGAGAGCCTTTCTATCTATTTACGAAAGGAAGTGTGGATGTGTGATCCAGTAACAATGGCGGTTGCAACTGTTGCATCAAGTGTAATGAAGTACCAATCAGACAAAGAGATGGGTAAAGCACAGAGATCAGCTGCAGACAGAGCTATGGCAAATAGTTCACGTCAACTTAATAGAAGAGCTACAGAAGAAGCTATTGCTGCTGGCGATGCCAACGCTGATGTTCTTAAAGATTCCCTTAAGAGACAAGGCGAGGTCAACGTACAGGCTGCTGAGGGTGGCATAGAAGGCCTCTCAGTAGATGCTCTGATGAGGGAGGTTAAAATGGATGAGGGTGGTGTTATAGCCCGTAATGAACAGA
>Ga0307986_10001350_pt1 | contig 17857 bp, 18 predicted proteins | sample EllFjometageno82_FD_203170 | JGI IMG/M metagenome (GOLD analysis project Ga0307986, IMG submission 203170) | Marine microbial communities from Ellis Fjord, Antarctic Ocean - #82 | ecosystem: Environmental > Aquatic > Marine > Unclassified | place: Southern Ocean | collected 2014-10-09
TATTGTTTTAATTCCCAGCTTCCATTTAAATTTTTATGAACATATATCACGTCATTAATTTTAAATGAGTCGTAAATAGTTTTATTTATTGCCCATTTTAAACTGCTAGCTTTAATAGTTCCTTGATCCTTTTTGTTTAAAATTTTAAAAAGTATTTCTGAATTGTTTACGTTAGTTATTTCAGCAAAATTCCATTTCAAACTTGAATCAATTTTTTTTTCTTCCAATCTTTTTTTCCAGTCCGTTTGAGATTTTGTGTTTAGAATTGGTCCTCTCCAACCATGTCTTCTGTCGTAAGACTCTATTCCTGACCTTAAAGCACCTAGAGCATAAACTTGATAATTAACATCTAGAGCTGACTTTATAGAAAAACCTTCAGCGTATAATTTGTCATACCCATAATTATTTTTAATAATTCTTCTAATTTCTTCAGTGTAATAATTGGCTTCCTGAAGGAGTTTAATTTTTCTTTTTTTTAAATTAATTTCTTCTGATTTGTATTTTTCTAATTCCTTCTTGTTAATAAAATTATTTTGATTTAAATTTTGTAATACTAAGTTTCTTCTTAATTTTGCTTCTTCGTAATACTTAAAAGGATTATATTTGCTTGGGGCCTTCGGGAGCGCAGCTAATAAAGCAGCTTCTGAATAATTTAATTCTTTTACAGATTTATCAAAATATTCAAGACTTGCTGCTGCAATACCGTACGTACCTTCACCTAAATAAATTTGATTTAAATAGAGTTCTAAAATTTTTTCTTTACTGTAGGCCTTCTCAATTCTAAATGCTAGAATGGCTTCTTTTACCTTTCTTTTAATAGAAACTTCATTGGTTAATAAGAAATTTTTAGCAACTTGTTGTGTTATTGTGGACGCACCTTCTAATCTTTTATTGTTAGTAATATTTTTAAAATTATTAATTACTGCTCTAATAATTCCTTGTGGGTCTATTCCGGGGTGATCAAAAAAATTTTTATCTTCTGCGGAAAGAAAAGCATTTATGATAGGTTTTGGAATTACATCGAAAGGTATAAATAGTCTTTTTTCTAGTGCATATTCCGCAACAAGATCTCCATTGCTTGCATATACTCTACTTGAAATAGGGGGCTTGTAGCTTTCTAATTTTTTATAATCAGGCAGTCCGGACGAAAAATACCATAGCGCAGAAGATAATAAAAAAAAAACAGACAAAACTAAAACGATGGCTATCTTAATTAGAGTGTTAAAATGACTGAACATGGTTATATACAGGTAAAACTTAAATTTTGGCTATCTTAAGGCGTATTTTTGCAATCATAGTTAGTGAAAAAAACAATAAAGTTTTGTATAGTATTTTTATGCAAAACTTTAAACAAAATTCATTAAATTTAATCACTAAAGGAATTCATTCAAGATGGAAAAAAATTTATACATTGATGCCTCGCATCCAGACGAAACTAGGGTTGTTCTCAAGTCAAATAAAGGAATTGAAGAATACGAATACGAAGATAAAAATAAATTAAACTTTAAAAATAATATTTATTTAGGTACTGTAAGCAGAGTTGAGCCATCATTACAGGCAGCATTCATTAATTTTGGGAGAGTAAAACATGGTTTTCTTGCTTTTAATGACATCCAGTCAGACTATTACCAAATACCGACTGAAGATAAAGATAAACTTCAAGAAGCAGAAGAAAAAATAAGGGAAGATTTAAAAAATAAAAATTCAGAAGAGCTAAATAATGAAACTAGTCCGAATAATGAAATAACAAATAGTGAAAATAAAGATTTAAAAAAAAATGATGAAAATACTGAAATTGAAAAAGATGAAATTAATATTGATCTAGAAAAAGAAAAAAAAGATATTAACCTACGGGAAAAATTAAAAAATTCTTACGGTCTTAAAAGATATAAAATTCAAGAGGTAATAAAACCAGGTCAGGTTATTTTGATACAAGTAATCAAAGAAGAGAGAGGAAATAAGGGTGCCGCATTAACTACGTTTATTTCTTTAGCAGGTAAATATATTGTTTTGATGCCTAATACAGCTAAAGGTGGTGGCATATCTAGAAAAATTTTTAATTCTGGTGATAGAACAAAAATAAGAAGCATTTTAAGTGAAATTGAAATTCCAAAAAGTATGGGGGTTATTGTAAGAACAGCAGGATCTAATAAAACTAAAAATGAGATTGAAAAAGACTTTCAAAATACATTGAAAACATGGGATCAGATTAAAATTAAAGCATTAGATTCTAACGCACCTTCGTTAATATACGAAGAAGGAGATATTATCAAAAGAGCGTTAAGGGATATTTACGATAACGACACTTCTAATATTTATGTTGATGGCAGCGAAGGTTACCAAAAAGCTAAATCATTTATAAAAGAACTAATTCCAAAAAGTGCCAAATTTTTGCAAAAACATAAAGGTAAAATTCCTTTGTTCCATGAGGTGGGTATTGAAAAAGAACTTAATAATCTTTTTGATCCAGTAGTTAAATTAAAGTCTGGAGGTTATTTGGTTATCAACCCGACTGAAGCTTTGGTGGCTATAGATATAAATTCTGGTCAATCTATTAAAGCTTCGAATATTGAAAAAACTGCCCTAAATACTAATGTGGAAGCAGCTGAAGAGATAGCAAAGCAAATTAAAATTAGAGATCTATCAGGTCTAATCGTCATAGATTTTATTGATATGATGAACTTTTTCAACAGAAGATTGGTAGAAAAAAAAATGAGAGAAACTATTAGAAAAGATAGAGCGAGAATTCAGATTGGCAAAATAAGTACTTTTGGATTGTTGGAGATGACAAGACAAAGATTGAGAGAAGGGTCAATTAAATGGGAAACAAATTTGTCACTTGAATCTTTTGCTTTAAAAATAGTAAAAAAATCTGAAATGCTGTCATTTACAGAAAAAGTAAAAAGTGTAAATGTTAAAATTCCCGAAAAGGTGAAGCACTATATTGATAAAATTTTAAAAAAAGAAATTATATACTTTGAAACTAAATTTAAAATAAAAATTACTTTTTTTGCAGATCCACAACTAATTATACCTGAATACAGTATAGAGCTGTTGGATAAAAAAAAAATAAAGATCAATAAAATTGAAAATATAAGTATAGTTGAAGGGCTTAAAAATGACCCGCCAGTAAAAAAAAAAGCAGCAGAAGTTGTAAAACAAGAAAGTAAAAGCAAAAAAACACCTTCTGCAAAAAGAAAAAAAAATATTACTAAAAAAGTAAAAAAAAAATCTCCTAGAGTGTTATGGACAAGAAGAAAAAAAAAAGCAGCTTAAATTAAGCCTTTCGTAGGACTGCTAGCGTCAGCATAAAATAATCTTGGCATTCTTCCTGAAAGAAATGATTGACGGCCAGAAAGTACCGCATTCTTAAAAGACTCGGCCATTAAAACTGGTTTCTTTGCTTTAGCTATTGCGCTATTAACGAGAACCCCGTCGCATCCTAACTCCATCGCTATAGTGGAGTCAGAGGCAGTGCCTATTCCAGCGTCAACTATGACCGGTACTTTTGCGTTTTTAATTATGAGTGATAAATTAATTTTATTTTGTATACCTTGACCAGAGCCTATAGGCGAGGCTAAAGGCATAATTGCGGAGGCACCTAAATGTTCTAACTTTTTTGCTAATAACGGATCATCTGAACAATAAACTAGAACTTTAAACCCTTCCTTAACTAATATTTTTGTTGCTTTTAAGGTCTCAAGCATATCGGGGTATAAAGTTTTCTTGTCTCCTAAAACTTCTAGTTTTACCATTGTCCATCCTCCCATTTCTCTAGCTAGCCTTAAGGTTCTTAAAGATTCATTTGCGTTAAAACACCCTGCGGTATTAGGGAGATATTTAATAATTTTAGGATTTAAAAAATCAGTAAGTAAAGGTTTTTTTTTATCTAAAATATTTATTCTTCTGACAGCCACCGTAACCATACTTGCGCCAGATGCCTTTACTGCTTCGGCTGTTTCTTTAAAATTCTTATATTTTCCTGTTCCTACAATTAATCTTGATTTTAAAACTACCCCACCTATTTTAAAAATATCTTTTTTCATAATGATTAACCCCCACCAATAAAATGTACTACTTCAATCTTGTCATTATTTTTTATATAAATTAATTTATACTTATTTCGGTTTACTATCTTGCCATTTAACTCAACTGCAATTTTTTTATCATCAATTTTATATTTTTTTAGCAATGATGTTATAGAATGTTTGTTGCTTAATTCTAATTTACGTCCATTTAATTGTATTTTTGCCATAATTAAGATATTTAATATACCTACATTCAAAAAAATGAAGCACAAAATTATTATTATCAACGGACCAAATCTTAATCTTTTAGGCGAAAGAGAGAAAGAAAAATATGGCAACGTAACGCTTAAACAGATTGAAAAAGATTGTAAAGACTTTGCAAAAAAAAGGGGTATTCAATTAAGTTTCAAACAATCAAATGTTGAGGGGAAAATTATAGATTTTATTCAAGATTCTAGAAAAAAATACCATGGCTTGATAATTAATGCCGCTGGTTATACACACACATCTGTGTCTATTAGAGATGCTTTGATGATATTAAATATACCTATTGTAGAATTACACATTACAAATATTTACAATAGAGAGAAATTCAGGCATAAATCTTTAATAAGTAAAGCAGCTAGAAGTATTATTTGTGGATTTGGAGTGAAAGGATATATTTTAGCTTTAGAGGGACTTAGAGAGATAATCAAAAATGAAAATAGATAAAAAATTAATTAAAGAGCTTGTGGACAACTTAGATGAATTCAAGTTGTCTGAATTAGAATATCAAAATGGTGACACTAAAATAAAAGTTTCTAAATGGGCAGAAATGCCAAGCACAAATAAGGAGTCTGAAAATAAAATTTCTAATAAAAAAAATTTGTTAAATGATGAAGAGGAAGGTGTTGCAATAAAGTCTCCTATTATTGGAACAGCTTATTTGTCCCCAGAGCCTGGAGCAAAACAATTCATTAAAGTTGGAGATAAAATTAAAAAAGGACAAACTATAATGATTGTAGAAGCTATGAAGACTATGAATCATATACCATCTACTAATGATGGAGAGGTAAAAAAAATTTTAATTAAAGACGGACAACCAGTAGAGTTTGGTCAGACTTTAATTCTTTTAAAATAAATTAAATGTTTAAAAAAGTTTTAATTGCTAACAGAGGAGAAATTGCTGTTAGAATAATAAGAGCTTGTAAAGAATGGGGCATTAAAACTGTAGCTGTACATTCAGATGTTGATTCTGAATCAATGCATGTCAGGCTTGCTGATGAAAGCGTTTGCATCGGTTCTCACCAACCACAAAATAGCTATTTAAATATTTCATCTTTGATGTCTGCGGTTGATTTAACTGGAGCTGAAGCAATTCATCCTGGTTATGGCTTTTTATCTGAGAATTCAAAATTTGCAGAAATTGTTTCTAAGCATGGTATTAAATTCATAGGGCCAAGTTCCAAGCTTATCGGTGAAATGGGTGACAAGATTCAAGCAAAAAAAATAGCAAAAAAATATGGACTACCTATTATTGAAGGATCTGAGGGCGGAGTAAAATCTTTCGAAGAAGCTAAGTCTATTTGTAAAGAAATAGGTTATCCTGTGCTTATTAAGGCAGCAGCAGGTGGTGGTGGGAAAGGTATGAAGGTAGTTGACGAAGAAAATCAACTTGAAAACCTTTTTTTGACTGCGAAAACTGAAGCTAAGAAATATTTTGGTAACGACGAACTGTATATTGAAAAATACTTTAAACATCCAAGACATATAGAAGTACAAATTATGTCAGGAAAAAATAGAACGGTTCACCTGGGTGAAAGAGATTGTTCAGTTCAAAGGAGACATCAAAAATTAATAGAAGAAACTCCTAGCCCGGTTTTAACAGAAGAGCAGAGAAAAGATTTGCTCAGTAAAACAGTAAAAATGGTTGAGCAGATCGGGTACGAAGGTGCAGGTACTGTCGAATATATCTACGAAAATGGAAAATTTTATTTTTTAGAAATGAATACAAGAGTCCAAGTTGAGCATCCTGTTACTGAAGTTCAAACTGGAATCGATATAGTCAAAGAACAGCTTTGGATAGCATTTTCTGGAGAAACTGCTTTGAAACAAAATGATGTAAATCCTAGAGGTCATTCTATTGAGTGCAGGATAAATGCAGAAAATCCAGCTTTAGACTTCCAACCCAGTCCAGGAACAATTAGTGTTTGCCACCAACCCTCGGGGTTCAGAACTAGAGTTGATGGGTCAATTTTTCAAGGTTGTAAGGTGACTCCTTATTATGACAGTTTAATAGCTAAAGTAATATGCAAAGGCAGAAATAGAACCGAAGCAATTCAAAGGACGTTAAGATCGCTAGATGAATTTGTTTTGGAGGGCATAACCACTACAATAGATTTACATAAGAAAATTCTGAAACACGAAAAATTTATTAATTCTGATTTTGATACTAATTGGCTTGCAAAAGAAAAATTTTTTTAAACATTCTCACAACTGATAAGCCAAAAATCATAGACCGGATGATCTAGTGGATTTAAAGTCGTGCTAGAAGAAAAAGTCCATCCGTTGAATACAAAAACTTGATTTTTTAAATTTTCTGAAAGATCTTTAACTTGAATATAAGCTGCCTGCCCTTCTTCTGATTGAGATTGAACATTTCCACACTTTAATGCTTTAATTTCAAGTAGGCCAAATTTTTTTATCTCACCTAAAAATAAATTAATGTTGGTAGTTTTTGCGGTTATCTTGTCTAAAGCTACTATATTAACTCTTGTAACTTTATTTTCTGGCTTTGAAATTTTTTTTTCTTTTAAAATTATTTTTTCTTTTTTTAAAATATTTTTACTTTCTGAATCTTCTTTCTCAAAACTAGGCTCTAAATTTTCAAGATTAACTAGCGGCACAGTGGTTATTTTGTCTTCAGCAAAAATAGTGATAGGAAAATTTAATAAAAATAAAAAAATTATAAAGTTAATTTTTCCAGGTATCATATTTTTTTTTAGACTTATTTAGTTTTGAGATAAAATTTGGCTTATAGGAGTTATTTGTTCCCGTTTGATTTTCTAGATGTTTTTTCTGCCATAGGTATTTTTCATTGTCTTTTGGTAGTTCGTTGACGGTGTGATGCATCCACAAGAACCATTCAGAAGTTATTTTTGATGCTTCTATATTGTCTTTGTACACTACCCATCTTTCATCTTGTTTGTTCTTGTAATATCTATTGCCAAAAGAATCTTTTCCAACAAATTTTCCGAAAAATAATGTTTTTAAAAATGTTCCAAATGTTTGTTTGTGCCACCAGGTAAAAATTTGTTTTGGGTTTAGCATATTTTAAATTCACACACTCTACGAGTGTATATTAATTTCTAGACACTTGTAGCATTTGATATATATGTTGAATAACATTGATTCAAAAAAAATTATAATGAAAAAATTTGTAGTAGAAACTTATTATACCTGCACATTTAAGACTGTTCATACGCTTGATGAACTAAACGATAAAGAATTGTCTAAAATTGATAGTAGGAAAGATGGAGAAGTTGAGGTTATTGAAGTTAAACTCAACAATAGAAAAACAAAAAAAATAGGCGATAAAAGCAAATCAGACAATAAAAAAACTGATGATGTTGCTGAATTACTACAAAATAAAATAATAAATGCAAAAGATTCTCTTGTTGATAATGTTAATCTAAACAATAAAGTTAAAGGTCAGGTGGAAAAAAGATTCAAAATGCCTGATAGAAGAAAAGGTTACATCCAGAAAGCTCAGATTGGTAATCACAAAGTTTATTTACATACAGGTGAATATAATGACGGAAAAATTGGAGAGATTTTTATTGATACCAATAAAGAAGGTGAATTAGTAAAGGCTATGATGAACAATTTTGCTATAGCCATATCTTTAGGTTTGCAATACGGCGTACCTTTAGATGAATATGTCGATGCATTTATTGACACAAAATTTGAGCCATCAGGTAATGTTGGTGGCAACGACAGAATTTTGAGCGCCACTTCCATACTTGATTATGTGTTTAGAGAGCTTGCAATATCATATTTGGGCAGGGAAGAATTAGCTCATACCCCATCAATTGCTAGCACTGCAGATGTCAGTGATGGTGATACTGATGATAAATTTTTAAAAATAGTAAAAAATATCACCTCTAAAGGCTTTGTTAGAAGTAATTATGAAGAAAAGCTTGTAGATCTAAGTGGCATTAGAATTAATCTGAAAACTAAGAATTAATTTTCTTATCTATTTTTAAATTAAGTTCCTTTAATTGTTTTTCATCTACTTCAGAAGGTGCCCCCATTAGTAAGTCCTCCGCATTTTGATTCAAAGGAAAGAGCGTTACTTCTCTAATATTTTTTTCTTCCGCTAATAACATAACAATTCTATCAATCCCTGGCGCTATTCCTCCATGTGGTGGAGCGCCGTAGCTTAATGCGTTTATCATTCCACTAAATTTTTCATTTACTTTAATCTTATCGTAGCCCGCAATTGAAAATAATTTATACATTAATTCAGGCACATGATTTCTAATTGCTCCTGATGATAGCTCAATACCATTACAAACAATGTCATATTGATATGCTTTAATTTCTAGAGGTTTGTTAAAATTTATATTGTTCACATCACCTTGGGGCATAGAAAAAGGATTGTGACTAAATTGAATTTTTTTACTTATTTCATCCAGCTCAAACATTGGGTAATCAACAATCCAACAAAATGCAAATTTATTTTCATCAATAAGATTTAAATCTCGAGCTATTTTATCTCTTGCTAACGAAGTAATTTTTTCGACATCGTTAGTTTTGCCACAAGCAAAAAATATGCTATCGCCAATTTCTGCTGATGTTATTTTCATTATTTCTTTCAAGGCTTCTTGTGAAAAAAATTTCCCTACAGGGCCTTTAGCTGAAATTTCTTTATTTTTTTCAATAGTAAAATAAGCAAGACCAGAAGCACCTTGCTCTCTGGCCCATTTGTCAATGCTATCAAAAAAACTTCTTGGTTTGTCTTTTGTATTTTTAGTGACAATACATCTCACTTTAGCTCCTGATTTTACTAATTTCTTAAAAATATCAAAAGTTACATCTTCTCTAGTAAATATGTTCGTTAAATCATGAATCAATAAAGGGTTTCTTAAATCTGGTTTATCTGAGCCATACTTAAGCATTGCATCTTCATAAGAAATTCTAGGAAATTTTTCAAACATTAATTCTTTTGAAGAAAAATTTTTAAACAAATTAATCATTAATTTTTCCACAACTTCAAATATATTTTCTTGTTCGACAAAAGACATCTCTATGTCTAACTGATAAAACTCACCTGGACTGCGGTCAGCTCTTGCATCTTCATCTCTAAAACATGGGGCTATTTGAAAATATTTATCAAAACCCGATACCATAATTAATTGTTTAAATTGTTGTGGAGCTTGCGGTAAAGCATAAAATTTTCCAGGATTTAATCTACTAGGAACTAAAAAATCTCTCGCTCCCTCTGGGCTTGAAGAGGTTAAAATTGGAGTTTGAAATTCTAAAAAACCTAGTTTTGACATTTCATTTCTCATAAATGAAATAACTTTTGACCTTAAGACTATATTTTTGTGCATTTGATTTCTTCTAAGATCTAAAAATCTATATTTTAATCTTATATCTTCTGGATATTCTTGCTCGCCAAATACCGGCAATGGCAGTTCGTTGGCTTCCGATAAAATTTCAATATTATTTATATTAATTTCAATTTTTCCTGTTTTTAAATCTTTATTTTCAGTTCCGGGTTCTCTTTTTGTAACATCGCCATAAACTTTTATTACAGACTCTGGTTTAAGTTCTTCTAAAATTTTAAAAAATTTATTTTTATTTTCAATTACGCATTGTGTGATACCAAAATGATCTCTTAAATCTATAAAAAGTAAATTACCGTGATCTCTTTTTCTGTGAAGCCAGCCTGATAAATATACTTTTTTAGCAGAATCTACCTCTGTTAATTCTGAGCAATTATGAGATCTATATTTATTCATTTGTTTAATGCTTTTTTTATTAGATTAATATTTATAGATTTTCCAGTAGATAAAGAAAAGTTATCTAATTTTTCAATGAAATCAAATATACTCTTATATGATCTTTCAATGTTTTTTAGGATATATTCTAACAACTTACTTTCTATTTTAACCTGCTTGTCAGAAAAATTTTTACTTATAATCACTTCTATCAACTCATCTGTTGGTAAATCAATGCCAATATTAACAAAGCTACTAAATCGTGACTTTAGATCGTTTAGTTTTACCTCAAAAAAGTGAATAGGCTTTAATGAATTAATAATAATATATTGATTAGATAAATGACTGTTGTTTAAAATAGAGTAAAATAATTTTTCTTCAACGTTATTTTGATACTCGTCTATAATTAAACACTCTTTTGTTTTTATAGCTGAAAGACAGCTGTTATCTAAGTCTGATGCTTTTATAAAAAAGGAATTAATTTTTTTGTTGAAAATATTAGCTAAATGAGTTTTTCCACATCCAGAGGGGCCAAAAATATTTATAAATCTGCTAGACCATTTGGGCCAACTTTCTATTAATTTATATGCTTCAAAATTATTTGTAGAAACATAAAAGTCATCTTCAAAATAATTAGTTTTAAATGGAAATTTAAAAATTAATTGATTCATTTAATTAACCGTTATTTTCCATGTATTATCAATAATATTAATATTAATATTATTCTCTAAAAACTTATTGTTTAATTTTTTAATTTTACCTTTATATTTTAACCTTACTTTTGTGTGCTTGTTCGTTATTTCTAGTACAAAATAATCTTCAATTAGATCAATGGAGTCAAAAACAGATTTTAGTTTCAAATAATCGTTAGTTTGCCTAATGTCTAAATATAAATCTAAATATGCAGGTGTGTTAACATCAATTAAGTTTTGCCTTTTCCAAATCTGATTAATCTCTTCTTTCAAAATAAGAATAGCTTCTTCATAAGTTCTTACCTCATTTTTAGGATATATTTTTAAATTCAAGCTTTTGTCTATTTCTTTATTTTCAATAGAAGTTTTAATATATGCTCTAAATTTATCCCCAGTAAAATAAATAATTAAAAAAGCATAATTTTTTACATTATTAAGTGAAGTTAATTTTTTTATCTCAATTAAATCCAAATTCTCTTTATTTGAATTAATGTATTGTAGATCTTCAATGTTTTCTAATGCTAAGTTGTAGGTAATTAATATGTCATTAATATTTTCAACTTCATTTTGGGATTTAAGCCAATTATTGTAAAAAAAATCATCTCTGTATATAAGAACTTCTTTGTCCTTAAGAAATACAGGTAACAACGTTAAAGAAATATTTGAAACATCTGCGTAAAAAAAATTATTTTGTGCAAGAAAATTACTTATTTTTTTTTGATCAAACTTAATATTAATGGTCAAAATATTTTCTTTTCTATCCTTTTTTTCGTCTTTAATAATTTGGTATGCAAATACTAGATCTTCTATAATGTTAATTTTTGTTTTATATAAATTTATGGCGTCATTTTTAAGTAGTGTTTTATTAACGAAAATTATAAATGCTTTTTGGAACGCAGATTGAATTAATTTTTTTTTGTCAAAATTATTGTTTATTATGCCACTTACTTCAATATTATTAACATCATAAATTAAATTATTTGAGAAAACTGTTTGCGTTTTAAATAGAAAGACTATTATACAAAATATAAAATAAAATTTATTCATTTTAAGTAATTATCATTTTATTCATGCAAAAAACAAAAAATACCTATAAAAAAAGTGGAGTTAATATTAATTTAGCTGATCGTTTTGTAGAACATATCGCAAAAATTTCGAAAAAAAATGTCAAAAAAAAGAGTAAATACTTATATAAAGATAATATTGGCTCCTTTGGTTCAACTTTTGACATCAGTAAAATAAAAATAAAGGACCCTTTAATAGTCTCTAGCACTGATGGTGTGGGTACTAAAATAAATTTAGCTAATCAGTTTAATAAATTTGACACTATAGGAATAGATCTTGTTGCTATGTGTGTAAACGATCTAATCGTTCAAGGTGCAAAACCTTTGTTTTTTCTAGATTACATCGCCGTAGGAAAGATTAAATTTAATAAATTAAAAAAAATTCTAAGTGGGATCATTAAAGGTTGCGCTATATCCGATTGTAGCCTTATTGGTGGTGAAACAGCAGAAATGCCTGGGATGTACGATAAGGATAAATTTGATTTAGCAGGTTTCTCTGTAGGCATCGTCTCAAAAAAAAAATTACTTCATAAAAGCAAAGTTTTAAATAGAGATGTTGTGTTAGCTGTTCCTTCTAGTGGTGTTCATTCTAATGGATATTCTTTAGTAAGATCAATTTTAAAAAATAAAAAAATTACCCAAAAAATAAAAAAAGAACTGTTAACTCCTACTAAAATTTATACTAAAGAAATTTTAAATTTAACTAAAAATAATTTACTTCATTGTGCGGCTCACATAACTGGTGGTGGCTTGGTTGATAATCTAGTCAGGTCAGTACCTGAGCATTTATGTTTGAACTTAGATCTCGCAAAAATCAAGACTAAAAATATTTTTAAATGGATAAAATCTAATGATATTAGTGATCGTGAAATGATTAAAACTTTTAATTGTGGTGTAGGATTTTGTTTAATTGTAAAAAAAGAAAATATAAATAAAATAAAAAAATATTTCTCTAAACAATATATGCCTTACGAAATTGGTTTTATTTCAAAAAATAAGAAAAGAATAAATGTTTATAATGAAATTAAATGGTAAAAAAAAATGCTTGTGTTTTTATTTCTGGTTCAGGAACTAATTTAAAAGCATTACTAAAAAGCTCGAGGGAATATAACTTTCCAATAAATATTAACTACATTATTAGCAACACTAAAAAAGCTAAAGGATTAAGTCTTGCTAAATTGTATAATATTCCATTTTGTGTTTTAGATTTAAATAAAATAATAAATCTAGAATTTTTTTTAAAAGAAATACATAGAAGAAAAATTTCTTTAATTTGTCTAGCGGGATATATGAAAATTTTAAACAAAAATTTTATTAATAAAATTAATAAAAAAATTGTAAACATACACCCGTCTCTTTTACCAAAATATAAAGGACTAAATACTTTTAACAAAGTGCTTAAAAATAAGGAAAAATTAACAGGCTGCACAGTCCATTACGTAAATAAAAAATTAGATTCTGGAAAAATAATTTTAAAAAAAAAAGTTGTTATTGAGTCAAATGATAATGAGGAAACCTTAAAAACTAAAGTTCAAACAAAGGAATATAGGGCGTACTCTGAATCTATAATTAGTATTTTTAGATAAATTAATCTTTAAAGAAAAAATCTATTTCTATTTTTGCGTTTTCAACAGAATCTGATCCGTGAGCAGAATTTTTATCTATAGATATACCATAAAGCTTTCTGATAGTGTTTGGTTCTGCGTCTTTAGGATTTGTTGCACCCATGAGTTTTCTGTTTAGTGCAACGGCATTGTCACCCTCTAATACCATGGCAAATATAGGGCCAGATGATAGATAGGCGCACAAATCGCTGTAGAAAGGCCTTGCTTGGTGAACTTTATAGAATTCAGCAGCTTCTTCTTTGGAAATATGTATTTTTTTACTGTTTATAATTTTTAGGTTATTTTCGATAAAAATTTTTTTAATGCTTTCTACAAGATTTCTTTCTACCGCATCAGGTTTAATAATTGATAATGTTTGTTCTATATTACTCATAATGTTCTTCCACTAGTTGGTTTAATAACCTTACTCCAAAACCTGTGGCTCCACCTGGATTAAGATTTGCAGCTTTCTTAGAAAAAGCCATGCCAGCTATATCTAAATGCGCCCAGGGTGTTTTGCTTGTTACGAATCTTTGTAAAAATTGTGCAGCTGTAATAGATCCTGCTCCACCAGCGTAATTTATATTTTGCATATCTGCTATTGTTGAATTCATTAGCTTGTCATAGTTAGCATGGAGTGGAAGTCTCCATACTTTTTCTTTTACTTTTTCTCCAACTTTAAATATTTTATTTGATAAGTCGTCATTATTAGAAAACAAACCAGCATACTCTTCCCCTAACGCCATTATGATTGCGCCTGTAAGAGTTGCAAGATCTATCATAAATCTTGGTTTGAATTTTGCTTCTGTAAAACTTAAAGCATCCGCTAATACCAGCCTACCCTCAGCATCTGTATTTAAAACTTCAATAGTTTTACCGTTATAAGCTTTAACAATATCTCCTGGTCGTTGAGCATTTCCACCGGGCATATTTTCAACTAAGCCAACTACGCCAACCGCATTTACTTTTGCTTTTCTAGTTGCTAAAGTTTGTATCAATCCAGCAACTACAGCTGAACCCGCCATATCATATTTCATTTCTTCCATGAATCTTGCTGGCTTAAGTGAAATTCCACCAGTATCAAAACAAACTCCTTTACCAACAAAAGACAGGGGTTTTTTTTTATCTTTTTTATTTCCATGCCACTCAAGTGTAACAAGATATGAATCGTTTATACTGCCTTGACCAACCCCTAATAAAGAATGCATTCCTAACTTTTTCATTTGGGATTCATTATAAACGGTAACTTTAATTCCTAATTTTCTTAATTTTAAAAGTCTATTTACATACTCTTTTGGATTAAGAACATTAGGTGGCTCAGAGACAAGGTCTCTCGCAAAAAAAGTTCCTTCTTCTATTGCATTAAATCTTAATTGATTTTGAGCGGTTGCTTTGTTTTTTTTTCCAATTACGTTTATAGAAATAATTTTTTGTTCTTTTTTTGATTTATAGATATTAAATTCATAAGATTTAAGTTTTAGTCCGTGTAAGAAATAACATATAAGATTATCATATTTGCCAGTTATGCTGTCCGAGTTTACAAAATATTCACTTTTTTTCTCATGCTTTATACGCCCATAAAATTCGGCTCCTAAATTTTCTATATCAGAGGTCTCTAAATTATTTTTAACCGATACTAAGACTATTTTTTTTTTAGAACTGACTTCAAAAACAAATAAATTTTTTTTAAAATCACTGGTTTTTAATAGGTCATTTATGTAAGAAAACTCTGAATTGGAAAGATATTTTTTTAAACCATTAATATTGAATTTTTCATCAGTAAATAAGACAAGATTGGCTGAAGATTTGCTTTTTATATTGTACGAATAGTTAATTTTAATAGACATAAATTTTTAAACACACTCTATAAGAGTCGAATGGTATATATGTATAAATATATCGAATTTCAATGAAAAAATTAGTTTGTCGACCAACGAAGATTGAGTTTTGTTAAAAGTTGCTTTAGATATATCAAATTTCAATGTTTAAAAACAAAATTTATAAGTACCTATCAAGTGAAATTTTTAAAAATTTTATAACTATTTTATTAACATTTAGCGCAATTGCTTGGGTAGTGAGAGCGGTTAATTTTTTAGATTTAATGGTTGAGAGTGGTTATTCTTCATCTATCTATTTTAAGTATTCTATACTGAATATTACAACCATCATAACACGTTTTGTTCCATTAGCATTTCTATTGTCTTTAACTATTTCCATTATAAAATTTGAAAGACAGCAAGAGTTACTAATATTGTGGACTACTGGGTTAGGAAAAATAAAAGTAGCTAATATTTTTTTGTTAATCTCATTTTACATAACCTTATTTCAACTTACATTATCTTTGTTTGTTAACCCTTATTTACTAAACAAGTCTAGATCTCTTTTAAGCAATACAGATGGGTTACAGATTAACACAGTTTTAAAATCTAATGAATTTGTTGACGCTTATAGAGGAATAACTTTTTATATAGAAAAAAAAAATTCTAATAATGAATTATTAAATATTTTTATTAAAGATGACTTTGGAAATTTTAACACTGCCATAAATGAAATAGGTGAAAAGAAAAACTCTACAATTGTTGCAAAAAAAGGTTTTATAAATAATGATAAATTAATTTTATTTGACGGAGTAATACAAACTTTAAGTTATAAGAATGAAATAAAAAATATTAAATTTAAAAAAACCGAACTAAATTTGAGTAATATAACAACAACTACAGTTAAGCTGCCAAAAATACAAGAAACATCAAGCAGTTTTTTATTAAAATGTGTCTTTAATAAATATGATAAATTAAATTTAAATTACTGTTCTGAAGATTATAAAAAAGAAGCAAAGCAAACTCTATCCAGGCGGTTAGGATCACCTTTGTACATTCCACTAGTATCCATAATAATTTCTTTTTTATTAATTCACAAAAAAGAAAGCAAATTTATTTTTTTAAAAAGATACGTACTTTTTATCTTATCTTTCATAATACTAATTCTTGCTGAGATTCTCTTAAAATACACGGGTATGCTTTTATTAGTAACTAGCTCTTATTTTATTTTACCTATAGTTATATCTATTCTTTTTTACATCTATTTATTAAAAAAAATGACGACTAGATAAATTACAAAATGAATAAAATTATTAACAAATATATAATAGTAAAATTTTTTAAAATTATCTTTAATACTGTTCTAATTTTCCTTTCTTTAGGCGTTGTCTTAAGTTTGTTTGAAGAGATTGAATTTTTTAAAAATTTAAACTTGCCGTTTACACTTCCAATAATTTTATCGTTATCCTATGTTCCAACATTAATTGTAGAATTGTTTCCTTTCATAATTTTTTTATCTTCAATGTATTACTTTTTACATTTAAGGGCTTCAAAAGAATTATTGTCTATAAAAATTTTTGGATATTCGAATGTTAAAATAATTTTAATTTTGTCTTTTTTTTCGTTTTTTTTAGGTTTACTAATCTTGTTTGTTGTAAACCCAGTAACGTCTACTCTTATTAAGTTTTACGAAACAGAAAAGGCACAATACGCAAAAGATATAGATCATTTAATCTCAGTTAATAAAAATGGTGTTTGGATAAAAGAATTTGATGAATCTGGCTACAAAATTATAAATGCTGAAATCTTTAATGAAAAAAATTTAGAAAAAATTTCAGTTTTTATATTTAATAATGATAAATTAATCTCAAGACTTGAATCTGAGTCGGCTTTAATTGTTGAAAACCCTTGGCAAATGAAAAATGTTTACGTTTATAATGTTGACGAAAATAGTACTACTTTTTTAGAAAATTATGAGTTCCGTAGTATTAACACTCTTGATAAAATAAATTCCTTATATAGAAATTTGAATACAATATCTTACTTTGATTTAATTTTAGATTACCCACAATTAAATGAAAAAGGATATTCCAAAAAAATACTAAATGAAAAAATTAACAAATTATCAACTCTTCCCTTTTATTTATTTTTGATGGTAGTTTTGGCAGCAATATTTACGATTGGATCTTTAAAAAATAAACAAAATTTTTATTACGTGTTAATATCTATATTAACGTGTGCCATTATTTACTATTTTAATGACTTCTCTATTGCTTTAGGGAAAACTGAAAGAATTGGTTCAGTTTTATCTGTATGGATGCCACTAATAGTAATTAGTTTGTTATGTTCAATAGGAGTTATTCAAATAAATGAGAAATAGTTTTTCATATCTTATAATTTTATTTTTTTTAATTTTTAGTTTACCCCTTGTGGCTCAAGAACTAGAAATTAATTCTTCTAAAATACAATATGATAATGATAATAAAATTACAATTTTTGAAGGAAACGTAAACTCTTCAGATAAAAAGGGTAATAAGCTTTTTTCGGATTATGCGGAATATAGTAAAGCTGAAGAAACAATCGAAACAAAAGGTGATACAAAAATTGTGACATCAAATGGATATGAGTTGATTGGTGGTAATGTGGTGTTTAATAATAAAAAAAATTT
>Ga0307986_10001352_pt1 | contig 17836 bp, 22 predicted proteins | sample EllFjometageno82_FD_203170 | JGI IMG/M metagenome (GOLD analysis project Ga0307986, IMG submission 203170) | Marine microbial communities from Ellis Fjord, Antarctic Ocean - #82 | ecosystem: Environmental > Aquatic > Marine > Unclassified | place: Southern Ocean | collected 2014-10-09
TGATCCTTGAGTCAGATTCTAACTTATCCAGTGATGATATTGTGATTCAAAGCATTAAAACATCAGGCGATATATTTCATGATAAAAAATTATCTGAAATCGGTGGAAAAAATTTATTTTGCAAAGAAATAGAAGAAAGCCTCTTAACAAAACAGATAGATATAGCGGTTCATTCTTTGAAAGATATGGCTACCGAAGAAATACCATCTCTGAATATTGCAGCATACATTAAAAGAAATGATCCCAGAGATGTATTTATTAGTTTTAAGCATTTAAATTTTAAAAAATTAAAAAATGAAGTTATGGGCTCAAGTTCTAGAAGAAGAGATCTTCAATTAAAATTAATTAACAAAGATATTCTAGTTAAAAATATTAGAGGAAATATTGATACAAGAATTCAGAAATTGAAAGATGGGCTGTACGATGGAATTGTTCTTGCTTTAGCAGGAGTTAAGACCTTAAAATTAGAAGAAAATATAAAACACATCTTTTCAACTGAGGAAATGTTGCCTGCTGTTGGGCAAGGGATTATTGCTGTTCAGTGCCGAAAGAATGACATAAATATTATTAAATTTTTAAAAAAAATTAATAGTGAAGAAACAATGCAATGTGCAATAGCTGAACGTAGTCTTTTAAAAACATTAAGTGGTGATTGTGATACAGCAGTCGGTGGTTTAGCAACAATAGAAAATAATGATCTTATTTTATCAGCACAACTTTTTTCTGATAATGGCAATCAAGACTTTATTTACAAAATAAAAGGTAAAAGAGAAGAAGGGGTGAACATAGGAAAAATAGTAGGGATGAAATTATTAAAAAAAGCAGGAAATAGTTTCAAAAAAAAATGAACATATTAATTACAAGACCATTGATGGATGCTGAAGATTTAATGGAAAGATTTTTTGTCTACGGTCATAAGATTATCCATTTACCCACTTTAAAAATTTCTACCGTGAAGACTGAATTGGTTAATCCAGATAACTTCGATGCTTTTGTTTTTACAAGTGCAAATGCAGTTAGAAATCTTAAGCTAACAAATACAAGTAAAAATTTACATTGCTTTTGCGTGGGGTCAATTACAGAAAAAATCGCACGTCAATCAGGTTTCAAGAGCACTACTTCTGCTGGAGGAACAGTAAATGCATTGAAAAATTTAATAATGATTTCAGATAAAGTTACTAAAAATTCAAACCTTGCTTACTTTTGTGGCGATAATATCTCTTATGATCTAGATTTAGCATTAATAAAAGAGGGGCTAAAAATAAAAAAAATTATAAATTATTCTTCTGAGATTATCAGCGATCTAAACAATGAAAACAAAAAACTAATAGAAAATTATCCGCCTGATCTTATTTATATTTACTCAGCTAGAAGTGCAGAAAGTTTTGTAACTATAGTGAAAAATTATGGTTTAAACCCATTAGTGACACAATCAACCGTTATGTGTATAAGTAAAAAAGTAGCAAATATTTTTGAGTCCCAAGGATGGGAAAAAATCGAAATTTTTAACCCTGGTGATGAAATATTAAAATTGAAAGAACTAAGTTAATGAACGTATTAGAAAATTTTAAAGATTTATTTTTAGAAGTTTGGAAAAACGGGGTTTCAGGAATAAATATTTCTGAAATAATTATTGCTTTAGTGATTTTTCTTTTTTTCCTTTTTTTAAGGGGAATATTTGCTAAATTTGTTGTTAAAAGATTAGAGAAATACGTTTTAAAAACAACTAATAAGTTTGATAATTCTTTAGTCTTTTCCATGGAAGGTCCAGCAAAGTTCTTTCCAATTGTTCTTGGTTTCTTTGTGTCGACAAGTTTTTTGACTGTTGAGAGTAATGTTGTTGATATAATTAATAGATCGCTAATTACAATCTTAATCTTTTGGTCTTTTCATCAAATCATCGGTCCATTTTCAACAGTAATTAAATCTGTAGGAAGTTTACTTTCTAGAGATTTAATTAATTGGATAATTAAAGCGATAAAAGTTTTAATTCTAATATTGGGAGCTGCAGCCGTTCTAGAGCTTTGGGGAATAAAAATTGGTCCAATTATTGCAGGCCTAGGTTTATTTGGAGTTGCTGTTGCACTAGGAGCACAAGATTTATTTAAAAATTTAATTTCAGGAATATTAGTACTAGTCGAAAGAAGATTTCAAGTTGGTGATTGGATATTTGTAGATGGAGTAATAGAAGGAACAGTTGAAGGTATTGGCTTTAGATCAACCGTAGTAAGGAGATTTGACAAATCTTTAGCCACAATTCCAAATTTTCAGTTTGCAGAAAAAGCAGTGATTAATAATTCACAAATTACAAATAGAAGAATTAATTGGATAATTGGAGTTGAGTATCGAACAACTGGAGAACAGCTAAAAAATATTAAAGATCAAATAGAAAGCTATATAAGAGGCAGTAAGAATTTTGCTGTAAATGATAATGCAATTTTATCTGTTAAGATCGATCAATTTGCTGCCAGCTCAATTGATATAAAGTTAATATGCTTTACCAAAACGACACAATATCAGGAGTGGATGAATGTTAAAGATACACTTGCTTTAGAGATCAAACACATTGTGGAAAAGAATAAAGCTTCTTTTGCATTTCCAAGTACTTCAATTTATGTAGAAAAAAATTCATGAAATCTATTTTAATACTTTTTGACAGTGTAGTTAGTCTTTATATTTGGGTTTTAATTATAAATGCAATTATTAGCTGGTTAGTTGCCTTTAATGTTCTAAATACAAGTAACCGCTTTGTTTATTCTGTGTTAGAAATTTCTTATAAACTAACGGAACCACTACTTAGTTTTATAAGAAAATATATTCCAAGCATTGGATCAATAGACATTTCACCAATTATTCTTATTTTAGGATTGATGTTTTTAAGAAACCTAGTTTTTGAATTATTTGCTCCTGCATTATTTTAGATATGATTTTAGATGGAAAAAAAGAGTCAGCATTACTAAGAGAAGAGATAAAAAAAGAAATTTTAGAAATCAAAACAAGGACTAATAAGTCACCAGGTTTATCCGTCATTCTAATTGGCGATTTTGCACCAAGTCAAATTTATGTAAAAAATAAGGAAAAAAATTCTAAAGAAGTTGGAATTGATTCTGAGGTTATAAGGTATTCAAAAGAAGTAAAGGAATCAGAAATACTAAAAAAAATTGAAGAACTCAATAATAACAATAAAGTTTCTGGGATTCTAGTTCAACTACCTTTACCCGCTCACATTAGTAAAGAAAAAATTATAAACGCAATTAAGCCTTCAAAAGATGTAGACGGATTTCATCCAATCAATGTCGGCAATCTTTCGTCAGGATATAAAGCTATAGTTCCTTGTACTCCTTTGGGATGTATGCTGTTAATTAAAAAAGTAGAAAAAAATTTAGCTGGTAAGCACGCTGTTGTAATAGGAAGGTCTAATCTAAACGGAAAACCTATGGCACAACTTCTTCTCAAAGAAGACTGTACAGTCTCAATCGTTCATTCAAAAACTAAAGATCTAAAATCAGAGTGTCAAAAAGCCGACATTCTAGTTGCAGCTGTTGGTGTTGCAAACCTAGTCAAAGGAGACTGGGTTAAAAAAGATGCTATCATTATCGACGTTGGTATAAATAAGATCGCGGATAAAATAGTAGGTGATGTTGATTTTGAAGAAGTTAAAGATAAAGTTAAAGCTATAACTCCAGTACCAGGAGGCGTTGGTCCTATGACGATTGCATGTCTGTTAAAAAATACTTTAGAGTGCTTTAAAGTTCGTTAGATTTTTTACTATCTATTTTAAGATATTTACTATTCCTAAATCTTATAACAACTGTTGCTACAGAAACGATTAATATCGCAAGAGCAATATAAATTAAATTCGCAGGGTCGCTATTTTTGTCTTGAAGAATTATATATCTGGCCAGAGCTGTAATTGCAATCACAAGAGGGTAAGTAATTCTTACTGATCTAGTCTCCCAATATGACCTGACTAAACCAAGAACCTCTATATAAATAAACATTAATAATAAATCAGCCAACCCAACAGTTTGTGTTTCATACATAACTGATAACTCCACAAAGAATGCAATTATTGTTGCAACTAAGACCGCAAGTACTGCAATTAATTGTATGTTTCGAATCGCTGAGTTCATTTAAAGATTCGTATCAGACTTTTAGGATTTATTTAACTGTTTTGAGTGAAATTTAATAAATTTTTCTATTTTGATTTTATTAAATGTCTTATTTTCTTCAAATGACACTTGTTTCATAGAATAAGCATTGCTAGATGTCCTTCTAGACATAATTGTTATATTACCCTTGTAAATCTTGAGAAGAATGATGCCATTAACTTTATTTTTATTTTTATCTATAATTTTTTGTAAATTGATCCTTTTTTTAGAAAACCAGTACCCGTTATAAACAAGCTCAGCATAAGCATGCATAACCCTTTCTTTTTTGTGCATCGTTTCTTTATCTAAGGTCACTGACTCTATAGCTCTATGAGCGTCATATAATATGGTTCCACCTGGCGTTTCGTAAACACCTCTTGATTTAATCCCTATAAATCTGTTCTCAACTAAGTCGACTCTACCAACTCCATTTTTACCTGCAATTTGATTTAATTTTTCTAATAACTTCGCGGGGCTAAGTTTTTTTCCATTAACTGAAATAGGTTCACTATTTTTAAAACCAATTTTAATAATTGTTTTTTTATTTGGAGCTTTTTCAGGAGAAACTGTTCTTTGAAAAATAAATTCTGGTGCTGAATTTTTAGGGTTTTCCAAAGCCTTGCCCTCAGTTGATGTATGAAAAATATTGTCATCTACTGAAAAGGGAGGTGCTCCTTTTTTATCTTTAGGTATGGGAATATTATTTTTCTTAGCATATTTAATTAAATCTGTTCTAGAAGCTAGGTCCCACTCCCTCCAAGGTGCAATAACTTTTATTTTTTTTCCAAAAAAGGCATAGCCTAATTCAAATCTAACCTGATCATTTCCTTTACCGGTGGAACCATGAGACACAGCATACGCACCATATTTTTTCGCTATTTCAATTTGTCTTTTTGCTATTAAGGGTCTCGCAATAGATGTCCCTAATAAATAACTCCCCTCATATAAAGCGTGTGCTCTTAACATGGGAAATACATAGTCCTTAACAAAAACATTTTTAAGATCTTCAATTATTATTTTTTTAACGCCAAGTCTTTTTGCGTTACGAATAATTTTTTGTTTATCAATGACTTGACCAATATCAGATGTGTAAGCAATAATTTCAGCTTTGTATTTTTCCTGTAACCATTTTAAAATTATTGAAGTATCGAGGCCACCAGAATAGGCTAAAACTATTTTTTTCATTAATTAATTAACTGCAATTTTTTTTGGCTGCTTCATATGCTTTAGAAAAACCTATCATCGAATAGTGATCTACCGTTTGTGAGCCTTTTGGCTCATTAGCTATAAGCATTATATTAGATGCTTTTTTCATCAGTTTTATAAATTTTTTCTCTCTTTTTTCCTCAGCTATCCAAGCAAAATTTTTTTTAGAAAAAAAAGCATAATTATTTCTACCCGATTTTGCATTTACCGTAGACGTTTTGTAAATATGCCCACTAGTAACACTAACTTCGTCTTTTATATTTTCTTGAGGTCTAAAAGTCACAAATAGTTTCGAGGGCTCTCTTTTAAAATTTTTTGGTGATCTGGTTTTAGGTTTTGATTGTGCAAAACAAATTTTACCTTGCTCTGTAGTTGCCGTAAAAACCTGCCAGTCTTTAAATTTTCCTTTAGATATCGGATTATTGGCAAAAGATTTTGATGTAAATAAAACAATAATTGATATTAAAAATATTTTTTTAAAGCTCATAATAAAATTTTTATACTAAATTAAATTAATTTCAACGTTTTGACGCTTAGGGCGTAGGATTAGGATTATTCGCGTGTATTAAATTTATTTTTTCAATGATTTCATTACTAAGATCAATATCTACACTTCCAATATTTTCTTTGAGTTGTTCCATAGTTGTTGCACCAATAATATTACTTGTCATAAAAGGTCTAGAGTTTACAAAAGCTAGCGCCATTTGCGTCAATGATATACCGCTGTCTTTTGCCAATTTGAAGTACTCATCTGTAGCCCTTATTGCAGCCGGCTCTTTATACCTTGTCCAGAATTGCCCGAATAACCCAATCCTAGATTTTTCTGGAATTTTATTTTCTCTATATTTACCCGAAAGGTAACCTATTGCCAAAGGAGAGTATGCAAGTAAGCCGACATTTTCTCTACATGAAATTTCAGACATTCCAATATCATACGCACGGTTTAATAAATTATAAGGATTTTGAACCGATACTATTTTTGGTAAATTTAGTCTTTCTGATATTTCTAAATATTTAGCAAATCCCCAGGGCGTTTCATTTGAAACTCCGATGTGTCTAATTTTACCTTGAGTAATAAATTTTTTTAAAACTTTTAAAATTGATTCAAAACTATTCCACCCACCGTGTTCAGCTGTTTTTGATGAATCGATCCCGTCAAATTCCAACTCCACACCATCAGTTATTTTGTGTTCATAGTCTCTAGTACCAAAAAAATTAGTATCTCTTTCTGGCCAATGTAATTGATACAGATCAATATAATCAGTTTTTAATCTTTTAAGACTTCCTTCAATCGCTTGTGTAAAATTTTTTTCTGAAAATTGATTGCCACCCCCCCTAATCCAATCAACACCTGCTCCTACGCATTTTGTGGCTAAAATGACTTTGTCTCTTTTCTTTTTTTCTGTAAACCAGTTGCCTATAATTTCTTCAGATTCCCCCTGTGTTTCTTTTCTTGGTGGAACAGCATAGACTTCTGCTGTGTCAAAAAAATTTACTCCTTTTTCTAAAGAGTAATCCATTTGTTCAAAACTTTCTTCTTGAGTATTTTGTTCACCCATATTCATAGTACCTAAACAAATTAAACTAACATTTATATCTGTGTTACCTAATTTTTTGAATTTCATAAAATTATAAATACTTTATTTCTTTTTAATATCAAGATGTTTTTTAAGGGGCAGGGTTTGGATTATTTTGATGTATTAGATTTATTTCATCAATAGTTTCTTTATCAAGATTAACATTTATACTTTCAATATTTTCTTTGAGTTGCTCCATAGTCGTTGCACCAATAATATTGCTAGTCACAAAAGGTCTGGAGTTAACATAGGCAAGGGCCATATGTGTCAATGACATGTTTTTCTTCTTAGAAAGTTTGTAATACTCGTCAACTGCCTCGTAAGCTTTTTCTTTTCTATATCTTCCCCAAATATCTGCATACAAACCCATTCTTGAATTTTTAGGCATTCGATCATTAATATATTTACCTGACAAATAACCAAATGCTAAAGGTGAGTAAGCAATCAACCCAACACTCTCCCGCATAGAAATTTCTGACATACCAACATCATAAGTTCTGTTTAAAAAATTATAGGGATTTTGAACAGAAACTATTCTTGGTAAACTATGAATTTTAGCTAACTCTAAATATTTTGAGAATCCATAGGGAGTTTCATTTGATATGCCGATATGACGAATTTTTCCCTGTTTAATAAATTTTTCTAATATTTTTAAAACAGACTCAAATCCATGCCACTTTTTTTCATTTTCATCATGTTGGTAATCTAGCTTACCAAAATAATTTGTATTTCTTTCCGGCCAATGTAATTGGTACAGATCAATGTAGTCTGTTTTTAGTCGTTTTAAACTTTCATTAAGAGCAGATTCTATTCCTTTTTCGTAGTATTCATTCCCCCCACCTCTTATCCACTTAAATCCAGGTCCAGCAATTTTTGAGCCTAATATAATTTTATCTCTATTTTTCTTTTTTAAAAACCAGTTACCAATGACTTTCTCTGTTTTTCCATATGAATGGTCCATTGGTGGTGTAGCGTAAAGTTCTGCAGTGTCAAAAAAATTAACACCTTGCTCCAAGGCATAATCCATTTGAGCGAATCCATCAGCCTCAGAATTCTGTTGACCCCAAGTCATAGTTCCTAAGCATATTAGGCTTACTTCTAAATCTGTAGTTCCAAGCTTTTTAAATTTCATAAAATTACAATTTTTCTTGGAGTTAATTAGAATTAAGCAAATAAGTAAAGAAGACAGGTATTGAAAAATATTTAAAAACTCTTATATTATGATTATATGGAATTTAACAAACAAAGTTCAATAGCAAAATCTTCAGTTTCTGAAGAAATAATTGATCAAGGCCTAAGAGCTTATATGCTTAAAGTCTACAACTACATGGGCTCAGGAGTTTTGTTAACTGGTTTTATAGCTTTATTGTTTTTCAAACTTGCAGTTGTTACAGGTGAATCTGGTGAGATTATGGGCTTAACTAACTTTGGTTCAACTATTTATACCTCAGGTTTAAAATGGGTTCTTATGTTGGCACCGCTAGGAGTAGTTTTCTATATGAGTTTTAATATAGCGAAAATGACTGCCGCAAAAGCTCAAACTACCTTTTGGGTATTTGCAGCTTTGATGGGTGCATCTTTATCCTCAATTTTTTTAATGTACACAGGCGCTAGCATAACTAGAGTATTTTTTATTACCGCTGGAACTTTTGGATCAATGAGTATTTACGGTTATACCACTAATAGAGATTTAACTAAACTTGGTTCATTTTTAATGATGGGTCTTTTTGGAATCATTATTGCTTCGGTAGTTAACATATTTATGAAATCTTCAATGATGTATTTTGTTATATCTATTTTAGGAGTTTTAATTTTTGTTGGCTTAACAGCTTACGATACTCAAAAAATTAAGAACAGGTATTTAGCAAGTGATAGTGGAGAGCTCATGGGTAAAAAAGCAGTTATGGGTGCTCTAACTCTTTACTTAGACTTTATAAATTTATTTATAATGTTATTGAGACTTTTTGGTCAAAGAAGATAATTATTTTACTGCTTTCAAATTACTCCATCTAGTTTTTTCTATAAGATTCAAAAGATCGTAAGATCTTTCTAATACATTTCCATGCTTATCTTTAATGCAAAACTTTTCATTATAATTTTTTGGTTTTAGATTTTTTAAAATTTTATAAATTGGTTTTTCAGAAGCACGCTGATATATGTCAAAAGAAATTTCTCTAGGACCAGCAGACAATCCATAGTCTTTCCAAGTTCCATTTGAGACCATTTTTCCATAAAGATTTAAAATAGTCTGAAGTTCTTTTTTTACAAAAAAAAAATCTTTACCACTATCTTTGGAAACATTGTTTACAACTAGCTTTAAGCTTCTCATATTTTGTGCCTATTAATTAAAAACATTTGAAAAGCAGTAAAGACAAAAGTTATTGGAAGAATGCCCCAAACTTTAAAATTTACCCAAAATTCCTCTGTTTGGGTTCTCCAAACATACTCATTTAATAAAGCTAACAAGAAGAAAAAAAACATCCATCTTATTGTCAATATTTTCCAGCCTTCGTCAGACAAAGATATAGACTTACCGAGCATTTTTTTTAAGATTGGGTCTTCTGTAAAAAATTTCTCAAAAAGTAAAGTAAAGCCAAAAAAAACATTTATTATTGTAGGTTTCATGTATAGAAAGACGGGATTATTAAAGTATAAAGTGAGTCCACCAAAAACTGATATGATTATTCCTCCAAACAAAGGAATATAAGGAACTTTCTTTTCTACTATATAGCTAATCAGAACGGCAATTACAGTTGCTATAATAAGAGGAGGTATAGCGGCGCTTAAATTTTTTCCACTTTTAGAATAAACTATAAAGAAGATCAATAAAGGTCCAAAGTCAGTAATAAACTTTAATAAAGACTTATTCACACTAAGATTCTAACATAAATCTATTTTTAAATAAATTTATATATTGATTTTTAATTAAAAGTTACTATCTTAAATTCAATGGTTGGTAACGTTGCAAAATTTTCAATAGGATCTATCGTCAAGCATAAGCATTTCGATTTCCGTGGAGTAATCTATGATGTGGATTTTGAATTTAACAATTCAGAAGAGTGGTATAAATCTATACCAAAAGAAGTTAGACCAAGAAAAAATCAGCCCTTTTATCATTTATTAGCTGAAAGCAATGATGTAACCTATGAGGCATACGTTTCAGAGCAGAATCTCCTGATCGATAATTCAAAACAGCCAGTTAGGCACCCCCTCATCAATGAGATGTTTGTTTGTAAAAAAGGATCAGGGTATTTAAAGCTTTCTAACTAGCTAAAGAGGTTATTGCCACAAATACAACATTATTAGATCAAATCTAAAACAAACTATTTCATTACATTTCAATTGTTAACGCTTAATTGGGAATAGTTTATACATTTTTAACTCCCTCTGAATTCTCAATTAAGCAAACAAGCATCTTTCATTAAATTCACAACTAATATATTTAACCTTTATAAAATGTTCAAATTTTTTTCACCTAGCAATATTTACCCATTAATTCAGAAATTAATTAAATTTATTAATTCAATTTTTTTTTTAATTTTATTAATTGGTTTGACTTTTGCTTTAGTTTTATCACCAACCGATTATCTACAGGGTGATGCAGTTAGAATAATGTATGTTCATGTTCCTTCAGCCTGGATAGGACTGGCCTGTTTTTCTCTAATCACTTTTCTCTCAGTTCTTAATTTTATTTTTAAAATTAAAAATTTTTATTTTGTTAATAAAAGCATAGCTCCTATTGGATTACTATTTACTTGCCTTGCAATTGTTACGGGTTCTTTATGGGGACAACCAACCTGGGGGACTTGGTGGGCATGGGATGCAAGACTTACCTCGATGTTGGCTCTGATGATGTTTTATATTTTTTATATTTTAACGTTCAAACTTTTAAAAAGGGAAGAATTAATTATAAAAGTATCTTCAATTATAGCCATTATAGGTTCAATTAATCTGCCAATTATTAAATATTCGGTTGAATGGTGGGCAACGCTACATCAACCTGCTAGTATAAAAATTACAGGTTCAAATAGCATACATTCAGAGATGATGTTGCCATTAATGGTAATGCTGCTGGTTTTTTTATTGTATGCTGCGCTAATTTTTCTGATGAAATATAAAACAGAAATCATTAGAATAAAAAAAAAAAATATTAAAAGAAACTAAAAAAATGATTACAAACCTTATAACAATGAACGGATACGGACTTTATGTTTGGCTATCTTTTAGCGTTGTTTTTATTTCCTGCGCAGTTGTTTATTTTAAAACAAGAAAAACTCTAAAGAAATATGAAAAGGAGTTTCTAACAGAACTTCAAGCTTTAACATTGGAAGAAAAAAACAAAGCCCTAGAAAATTCTAAAGTTGCACAACAGATATTAACGACAAGTTCTAAAGTAAATTAAAAGCATTTTTAATGCTAACAAAAAAAGTTAAAAATAGAATATTATTTTTAACCAGCGTCTTTTTACTGTCTGTTGTTAGTGTTTTTTTCATTATCAAATCTTTAAACAACAACATTCTATATTTTTCATCACCTACCGAAATAAATCAAAGAGAAGATATTCTGTTTGAAAAAGCTATGAGAGTTGGTGGAATGGTAAAAAAAGGCTCAATAATTATAAGTCAAAAGGACATTCAATTTATAATTACTGATTTCGAAAATGAAATTCTAGTTAGCTATACAGGAACCGTCCCAAACTTATTTGGTGAAGAAAAAGGGGTAGTCGCAGAAGGCAAGCTAAGTGATAAAAATTTTTTTACAGCAGATAGAATATTAGCCAAACACGATGAAAACTATATGCCTCCAGAAATCAAAGAAATAATAGAAAAAAATGCTAAGTAATATTGGAATTGGTTTAGTCACCTTAATTTTAATCTTAAGCTTTTTAATTATTTATACTGCTAGTCTTGATTTAAAAACTTCCAGACAAAGTATCGAAAAAAGTATTTATAAACTAAGTTTATTTCAGACAACTTTCACAGTTTTGAGTTTTTTTACTTTAATAATTGGTTTTATGAATTCTGACTTTTCACTTATTAATGTCTATGAAAACTCACATACCACCAAACCCTTTTTTTATAAAATAGCAGGAACCTGGGGCAATCATGAAGGTAGCCTACTTTTATGGATTAATATTTTAGTTATATTTTCTTATTTATTTTTAGTCTTTAATTATAATCACGAAAAAAAATTTAGGCTTTATACTTTAATTTTTCAAAACATTTTAATTTTAGGTTTTTTATTTTTTTTACTATTAAATTCAAATCCCTTTAATTCTATTTATCCTATTCCACTTGAAGGTTTGGGATTAAATCCTATACTTCAAGATCCAGCATTAGCGATTCATCCACCACTCCTTTATGTGGGATTTGTTGGTTGTTCTATTTATTTTTCTGCGGCCATGGCCTCGTTAGTTTCTGGCTACGATGGAAAATTATTTGCTCAATCAATAAAAACTTGGGTTAAAATTTCTTGGTGTTTTCAGACACTGGGGATTATTGTGGGATCAATATGGGCATACTACGAATTAGGCTGGGGTGGTTTTTGGTTTTGGGATCCTGTGGAAAATGCTTCATTGCTTCCATGGTTTGCTATCACAGCTTTAATGCATTCCTTAGTTGTCCTTGAAAAAAGGAATACCCTTTACTCGTGGGTAATTATACTTTGTCTTTCAACATTTATATTAAGCGTAACAGGTACATTTTTAGTTAGATCTGGAATTTTAAATTCAGTCCATACCTTTGCGAGTGATCCTGCGAGAGGAATATACATACTCGTATTCTTATCTCTTATGATATTTTCAGCATTATCAATCTTTTTTCTAAAATATAAAAAAGAAAATTATAATTTTAATTTAAAAAGTCGAGAGACCTTTATTTTAGCAAATAACTGGTTCATGGCTTTTTTTTTAATAACAGTATTAATAGGTATGCTCTACCCAATCTTTCTTGATGTATTAACTAATAAAAAAATTTCAGTTGGTCCACCATTTTTTAACATTGTTATTATTCCTTTAGTAGTCCCATTTATGTTTTTAATGGCGATAGGCCCAAAATTTGGCTGGATCAAATCACAAAATAAAATTAATTATAAAATTTTATTTCTTATTTTAGGCGCCATAGTAATAAATTTATTTATTTTCTATTTTTTTGGAAATTACAGCCTTTTGTCTAATGCAATTTTTATAGCAGCAATATTTTTAATTTTACACTCATTTCTTGACGCTAGAAAATTAATTAACGATAAAAATAAAACTGGATTACCAAGAATTATTTCTCACTTAGGTTTTGGCCTCCTTGTATTTTTTATTGGAATTAATCATCAATTCTCTCTTGAAGAAGATTTTAATTTAAAGGTTGGTGAGATTAAACAAATAAATAGTTACAAAATTAATTTTGAAAACATAAGAATAAAAGAGAGTAAAAACTATAAAGCAATAATTGGAAATTTTAAATTAACAAATCTAAAAAATAATTTAGTTCAGTATTTAAATCCAGAGATAAGAATTTACTCCAATCCAGAAACCTTGACCTATGAGGCTGCTATAAAAACAAAAATTACTTCAGATTTTTATTTAACCATGAGCAATGTATCTAGATCTGACTATTATAACATTAAATTTCAAAACAAACCGTTCATGATTTGGATTTGGATATCAGCTTTAATGATTGCGCTTGGTGGTTTTATTAGATTAACTTTAAAAAAAAATGAATATTAGTATTTCAAAAATTATCATTTTTAGTTTTGTAATTTTTTTTCTTTTTGTTTTTTGGCGTGGGTTAAAAATAGATAATAATTACAACACTCTGAATCTTATTGGGAACAGAATTAGTAACTTTCAATTAACCGAACTAGATAACGACCATCAATATATTTCGGAAAAAGATTTAAAAAAAAATGAACATACTTTAATAAATTTTTTTGCTTCTTGGTGTGCGCCATGTAGATCTGAGCACAAATATTTACTTAATCTATCAAACGAAAATAAAGAAATTAAAATTATAGGCATTAATTTTAAAGACAAAAAAAATAACGCCCTGAACTTTCTGAAAGAACTGGGCAATCCCTACAATTTTGTTGGAAGCGATTCTGATGGCAAGATGTCAGTATTATTTGGCATATATGGAATTCCAGAATCAATACTTATAGACAGTGATTTGACTGTAATTAAAAAAATTGTTGGCCCAATAAATCAGTTTCAATATGATCAAATATTAGAATTAGTAAAATGAAAAAAAATTTTTTTCTTTTTATCTGCTTCATTTTAATTACAACATTCTCATATTCAAATGAGAATCAAAACAAACTATTAGAAGTCTACAAAAATTTAAGATGCTTAGTTTGCCAAGGACAATCAATTGCTGATTCTAATTCAGATTTTGCGGCAACCATTAAGCTTGTGGTGCAAGATCAATTTAAGGAAGGAAAAAAAGAAGATGAAATTTATGAATTTTTAATTAGTAAATATGGAGAATGGATTGTTTACCAACCAACTTTTAATAAAAATAATTTTTTATTATGGGCCCTACCTTACGTGGTGTTAATTTTTGGAGGTTTTATTATTTTCCTTGTAGTGCGAAAAACTAAGCATAACAAGGTTAATTGAATGTGTACTTTTTACCGTCAAGGTAGTATTTTCATTTAAATGAAATTTGTAATAGCAGTTTTTATATCTACATTTCTTATGGCAAATAATTACGCCTTATCAGGACCATTAGATAAACTAGAGCGTAGATTAGATAAATTGTTCGGTAAAGAAATAGAATCTGGTGCGGACGTAAAAGCAGCAAGAAAAAATAAAGAAGCAATTCAAAAAAACTCTAAACAAAAAACCACTAAACAAATAAACAATCAACCATGTGACAGCAAGAGAGGGATTGCCGATAAACTTGAAGGAAGTTTAGATAAACTATTTGGTCAGGAAGTATCAACTATGACTGACGCAAAATGTTCTTCAAATACCAACCAAGTAAAAAGAAATACTAATTCAATCAAGAATTTTTCTTACAAAAATGAGAAGCCTCAAAATATTTCAGTTTACGCAGGAACTTTTGACTTAATAGATAAAGAAGGTGATGACAAAACTAGCATGCTAGGAGTAGAACATAAAAACAAAGATTTGTTTCGTAATACTTGGATAGGAAGATTTTCACCTACAACCGGTGCCTTCGTTACAGGTAAAAGCTCAGTTTATATGTACACAGGAATTGAAGCAGATTATGACTTAGGTCCTATAAATATTTCACCAAGTTTTGCACCTGGTTACTATGAAGCTGGTGATGGAAAAAATTTAGGCAGTGCACTTGAATTCAAATCAGAAATAAAAATTGGAGTAGATTTATTTAAAGACACTAATCTCGGTTACAGCTATAGTCATATTTCAAACAATGATTGGGGAGACGTCAACCCTGGTACAGACAATCAATCAATAAACTTTTCTAAAAAGTTTTAATTTAAAATGTCTATTAAAGATTGTTATAATATTGAAGATTTTAGAAAACTAGCTAAAAAAAATCTACCATCACCAATTTTTCATTATATTGATGGTGGTGCCGATGATGAAACAACTCTTAAAAGAAATACAGAATCTTTTGCTAAATGTGATTTAATACCCAATATTTTAGCTAGCGTGGGGGAACCAGATCTTTCCGTAAATGTCTTTGGACAAAAAATAGATATGCCTCTTTTTTTGTCCCCAACAGCAATGCAGCGTCTTTATCATCACGACGGAGATAAAGCATCGGCTAGAGCAGCAGAAAAGTTTGGAACATTTTATAGCATGTCAACTATGGCAACCTCATCAATTGAAGAAATTGCAAATATTTCAGGAGGACCAAAGTTGTTCCAATTGTACATACACAAAGACCAAGCGCTTACTGATAATTTAATAGACAGATGTAAAAGCTCCGGGTTTAAGGGTTTGTGTTTGACAGTTGATACAGTTGTTGCGGGAAACAGAGAAAGAGATCACAGAACTGGTTTTACAACTCCACCAAAACTTACCTTGGAAAGTCTGATGAGTTTTGCTGCTCATCCAACGTGGACCATAAACTATTTAACTCACGGAAAATTTGAATTAGCAAACGTTGCTCACTTTACTAAAAAAGGCTCAAGTATAGCAAAAGGAGTAATGGAATATATTAATGAGCAGTATGATCCGGCAATGAGCTGGAAAGATGCTGAGTACTGCGTTAAGCGTTGGAATGGTCCGTTTGCTTTGAAAGGCTTGATGTCAGTTGAAGACGCAAAGAAGGCAGTTGATATTGGTGCCTCCGCAATAATGCTTTCAAATCATGGTGGCAGACAACTAGATGGTTCGCGCTCACCCTTCGATCAGTTACCTGCTATCGTTGATGCTGTTGGAGGAAAAATTGAAATTATTGTAGATGGTGGAATTAGAAGAGGCACGCACGTTTTAAAAGCTTTAGCTATGGGTGCAACAGCATGCAGTTTCGGAAAAGGTTTCTTATTCGCTTTAAGTGCCGGAGGTCAGAAAGGAGTAGAAATGGTTTTACAAAGAATGAGAGATGAAATTAGAAGAGATATGATTTTGATGGGATGCAAAAGTATAAAAGATTTAAACTCAAGTAAAATTATTTACAGATAAGAAATCGTGTCAAAGTTTCCTATATTAAAAAAGGTAAAATCCACTAGTATTAATTAAAAAAATTTAAATATGAAACTAGCTAAAAATTTAGAAAGATTAGGTACAGAGTCTGCTTTTAGTATAATGGCTGAAGCAAAAAAACTTGAAGCTCAAGGAAAAGAAATAATTCATCTTGGTGTGGGCCAACCTGATTTTAAGACTCCACAACACATTGTAGATGCAGCTAAAAAAGCTTTAGATGATGGGCATCATGGATATGTTTTATCCAATGGTATTTTAGAGTGCAGGCAAGCCGTAACAAGAAAAATTAAAAAACTTTATAACAAGGATATCGATCCAGAGAGAGTTTTAATAATGCCGGGTGGAAAACCTACTATGTTTTATGCAATTTCAATGTTTGGTGAAGAAGGAGCTGAAATAATTCATCCTACACCTGGATTTCCAATCTATGAGTCTATGATTAACTATTCAGGCTCAAAAGCAATACCTTATGATTTAACGCAAGATAAAGACTTAAAATTTGATCCGGAAAAAATTTTATCTTTAATCACAGATAAAACCAGGTTGTTAATATTGATTAACCCCAACAACCCAACGGGAAGTTTTGTTGAAAAACCAGCGATAGACTTTTTAGCGGAAGCTCTCAAGAAACATCCACATGTTGCAATTTTAAGCGATGAAATCTATAGCCGTCAAATCTATGATAATAAGGAAATGCCAACATTTTTTAATTATCCCGACTTACAAGATAGATTAATCGTTCTAGATGGATGGAGTAAAGCTTACGCTATGACTGGCTGGAGAATGGGCTGGAGTGTTTGGCCGGAAAAATTAATTCCACACGTAAATAAATTAATTATTAATAGTGTATCTTGTGTTAATGCACCTTCTCAGTTTGCTGGCATAGCTGCTTTAGATGGTTCAGATCAGCCTATTTACGATATGATGAAAGAATTTGATAAGAGGCGTAAATTTATTTATGCAGGTCTAAATAATCTACCAGGTATTGAATGCAGTATGCCAGGGGGAGCTTTCTATGCATTTCCTAAAGTAGTAGGGACAGGATTGAATGGTTCAGAATTTTCAAAAAAATGCATGCATGAAGCTGGAGTAGCAATCGTCCCAGGTACTGCTTTTGGTAAAACTTCAATTAACTATGTAAGATTTAGTTTTGCGGCCTCGATGGAAAATATTGAAAAAGCCCTCGAAAAGATCAAAAAAATGCTTGGATAAGTAGCGTTGTTTTTTGACCTAGCGCCTTAAAAATTATAGAATTATAAAATGACAAGTCTTCA
>Ga0307986_10001356_pt1 | contig 17816 bp, 18 predicted proteins | sample EllFjometageno82_FD_203170 | JGI IMG/M metagenome (GOLD analysis project Ga0307986, IMG submission 203170) | Marine microbial communities from Ellis Fjord, Antarctic Ocean - #82 | ecosystem: Environmental > Aquatic > Marine > Unclassified | place: Southern Ocean | collected 2014-10-09
ATTAAAAATAAATAAATATGGAATACCTGAGCCAGAAAGTAAAAATATAGTTTATCCAGATGTTTTATTAATTCCTTTAGTAGCATTTGATAAAGATTTAAACAGACTTGGATATGGTGGTGGATATTACGATCGATTGATCACAAAGCTTTCTAAAAAGAAAAAAGTTATAAAGATAGGTCTAGCTTTTTCGATTCAACAGGTAGATAAAGTGCCAATTAATATGCATGATCAAAAACTAGACTATATTGTAACAAATAAATATTTGGTGAAATGAAAATACTTTTCTTAGGTGATGTAGTTGGTATTTCAGGACGTTCGATGATTTTGAAAAATTTACTTTCAAAAATTAATGATAAAAAAATAGACTTTGTAGTTGTTAATGGTGAAAATGCAGCTGACTCTGGTGTTGGACTTACAGAGGAAATTTGTAAAGATTTTTTTAATTGTGGTGTGGATGTTGTTACAACAGGAAATCATGTGTGGGATCAAAAAGAAACAATGTCTCATATTGAAAAAGAAAGCAGACTTCTAAGGCCAAAAAACTTGTTTGAACCATCTCCAGGCAAAGGATTCGGAATATTTACAGCTAAAAATGACATGAAAGTTGGTGTACTTAACTTGATGGGAAATGTTTTTATGAAAAAGTGTGAAGACGTATTTGAAGCTGCTGAAAAATTTACCAAAAGATATAAATTAAAAGAAGATTATGACTTTCTATTGGTTGATTTTCATGGAGAAATAACAAGTGAAAAAGCAGCCATAGGACATTTTTTTGATGGTAAGGCTACATTAGTCGTTGGTACTCACACACATGTACCCACAAATGACGCTAGAGTATTAAAAGGAGGTACCGCCTATCAAACTGATGCAGGAATGTGCGGTGACTATGACTCTGTAATTGGAATGAATAAGGATAATTCAATTAATAGATTTTTTAAAAAAAAATCTACCAAACACTTTCCAGCTATTGGAGAAGCTAGTTTGTGTGGTGTGATTGTAGAATGTGATGTAGAAACAGGACTAGCAAAAAATATAGAAAATTTTATATACGGAGGAGAATTAAAAAATTCTAATTAATTATTATGTCAGGTCACTCAAAGTGGGCAAGTATAAAACATTCCAAAGGTAAAGCTGATAAACAAAGATCTAAAGTTTTTTCTAAGCTTTCAAAAGAAATTAGTGTAGCTGCAAAATTAGGTGATAAAGATCCTGATATGAATCCAAGGCTTAGATCTGCAATTCAAGCTGCAAAATCAGCCAACATGCCAAAAGATAATATTGAAAGAGCAATCGCTAAATCGTCAACTAATACTGAAACAAATTATGAAAATTTAAGATATGAAGGATTTGGCCCAGATAAGATAGCTGTGATTGTAGAGGCATTAACGGACAACAAAAACAGAACAGCTTCTAATATTAGAACTATATTTGTAAAAAATGGTGGAAACCTAGGAACACAAGGCTCGGCGTCACATAACTTTAATCAATTGGGTATTATTAAAATTGATAAAAAAGAAATATCTGATGAACAAATACTTGAACTTGCAATTGAATCTGGAGCTGAGGAATGTATTTCACATAATGATTATCATGAGATTCAATGTGCAATGAATGAGATCTATAACGTAAAAAAAAATCTAGAAAAAACAATTGCAAATTTTATTTCAACTGAAATTGAATGGGTACCTTTAAATAGCGTTGATGTGGCTAAAGATAGGGTTGAAGCTGCAATTAATTTTTTAGAAACTCTTGAAGATGATGATGATGTTCAAAATGTTTATTCAAATATAAATTTTGGAAGTAATTAATGCTTATAATTGGAATTGATCCAGGCATAACAGGTTCTATCTGTTTTTTTGAAGACGGAAGAATAATTGATGTAGTGGAAATGCCAAATATGGCAGAAGGTAAAAAAAATAAGAAACAAGTTAATGGAGCACAAATTTATCATGAAATTTTATTAAGAATTAAAAGTTTAAATAAAGAAGAAATCAAAGTTATTATAGAGCAAGTTTCAGCCATGCCTGGTCAAGGGGTAACTAGTATGTTTAATTTTGGTCAATCATTTGGGATTTTAAAAGGTATATGTTCTGCCATGCAATTACCTATGTATTTTGTAAGACCTGCAAAATGGAAAAAATATTTTGGCCTTATAAACTCTGAAAAAGATGCCAGTAGAACTAAAGCGATAGAGATATTTCCATATTTTTCATCACAATTGTTAAGAAAAAAAGACTCAAATAAAGCTGATGCGATATTGATCGCTAGTTTTTATTACGAAACATACAAATTAGATGAATAAATTAAGTTTAATAAGGTCAAATTCATGACACATTTAAGTGTGAAATCATAAATATGGAAGCTGATATTACATCTCAAGCAGTTGGACTTGCGTCTAATACTGATTTTTCGTTATGGAGCTTATTTATTAGAGCAGACTTTATAGTAAAATCTGTAATACTTATGCTAATTGGTTGCTCTATTTATTCATGGGCAATAATTATTGAAAAATTTAGATTATTTAAAAAGATTAATCTAGAATCGGATGAGTTTGAAGAAAAGTTTTGGAAATCAAAATCAGCTGAAACTTTCTATAATTCTTTACCAGAAAAATTAGAAAATCCCACAGCTTCATTGTTTAAAGATTCTATGCAAACCTTGTTAAAAGCAAAAAGCAAATCCAATCTTAATGAAAGAATGAGTAGTATGCTTGAAGTTAATATTGAAAAACAAATGTCAAAGATTGATAAAGGTTTTACATTCTTAGCAACAGTCGGTTCAACAGCTCCTTTTATAGGGTTATTTGGAACTGTTTGGGGAATCATGAACTCATTTCAATCAATCGCAATTTCAAGGAATACAAGTTTGGCAATTGTAGCGCCAGGTATAGCTGAAGCTTTATTTGCAACCGCATTAGGATTATTAGCAGCGATACCAGCAGTTGTTGCCTATAATAAGTTTAATAATGATTCTAAAAAATATACGCAAAAATTAGAAAACTTTTCTAAAAGATTTTTATCTATAATTTAAATGGCTTTTAAATTTAATCGTTCATCAAAAGAACCTATGAGTGAAATAAATGTTACACCCTTTGTAGACGTAATGTTGGTATTGTTAATAATTTTTATGGTAACAGCACCCCTTTTAACAGTTGGTGTCCAAGTAGATTTACCAGAGAGCTCTGCAGACACATTGCCCGAAGAATTGGAGCCGTTAACTTTATCTATCAATGCTAAAGGAGAAATATTTATCCAAGAATCCAAAGTAGAGTATGATAAAATAACTGCAAAAATTCTAGCTGTATCTAAAAATAGAACAGACACTCGAATTTATGTACGAGGAGATAAATCAATTAACTATGGTAGGGTTTTAGAAATAATGGGAATGTTGTCAGGCTCTGGCTTTACTAAAGTAGCATTAATTTCTGAACCATATAAAGAGAGGTAATAAGGGTGAATAGAAATATTGTTATTTCTTTTGGGCTCCATACCTTGCTTGTTATCATTACAGCCATGAGCTTACCTTTTCTAGCCAAAGAACCAATTGATCTACCACCAATAGTTTCAGTCGAACTCATTCAAATTAGTGACAAAACTAATATCCCTTTTGCACCTAAAGCAAAAAAGATAATTGAAAAAATTAAAGAAAAAGAGAAAGAAAAAAAAATAGTTTCAGAACAGGCCCCACCAAAAATGGCAAAAAAAGAAAAGCAAGATGCAATCCCACTACCTGAAGAGAAAATAGAAGAAATTAAAGAAATTAAAGAAAAAAAACAAAATCCTGAAAAAATAGAAACTGAAGTGAAGCAAGTTTCGGAATTTGAAAAAAAGGACTTATTTAATCCAGATAGTATTGCAGCATTAATCGACAAATCTAAGGTTGAAACTGCTGAAACAAGTAAAAAAACTGAAAAAATAACCCAAGATCAAGATAAGAGCATTGATTTTGGTGGTTTATCTTTAAGCGAAGAGGATGCGCTGAAAGCACAGATTTTTGGATGTTGGAGCATTCCATTAGGGTTACCGTATAATGAAAATTTATTAGTTAGAATTAAGTTACAATTAAAACCAGATGGTTCTATTATGAGATCAGAAATTCTTGATCATGCTAGAATGAACAAACCAGGACAAGGATTTTATAAAGTTTTAGCCGAAAGTGCATTAAGGGCTATAAAACTTTGCCAACCTCTCAGAGTTCCTAGCACGGGTTATGAGAGATGGAAAGAACTACAGTTAAACTTTGATGCAAGAGAAATGTTAGAAGGATAAAAATGTTATTTAGATATTTACTTATATTATTAATTTTATTGCCCCTAAAAGTTTTTGCTTTAATTGAGGTTGATATTACACGAGGAAACCTGAGCCCACTACCAGTTGCAGTTTCTCCTTTATCTATAGATGAAAAGTCAAAAAGTAATTTCAAGAAAATTTTAAAAAAGGAAGACCTTGGATCAGAAATATCTGCAGTTGTAGAAAATAATCTAAGACAGTCTGGTCTATTTAATCCACTTAGTAAAAATGCATTTCTTCAAAAACCTGATATTGCAAATTTAAAACCAAGGTTTGAAGATTGGAATTTAATAAAAGCTCAAGCTTTAATAACTGGCAAGGTCACATTTGTAGATGAAAAATTAAGAGTTGAGTTTAGACTCTGGGATGTGTTAGCTGGAAAAGAAATGATGGCACTAGCATTTACAACTGTTCCAAGTAATTGGAGAAGAGTGGGACATATTATTACAGATAAAGTTTATGAACGTTTAACAGGTGAAAGTGGTTATTTTGATACTAGAATAATTTATGTTTCAGAAGAAGGCCCCAAAACAAATAGAATAAAGAAATTAGCGGTCATGGATCAGGATGGATTTAATAATAAATATTTAACGCTTGGAAATGAATTGGTTTTAACTCCAAGATTTAGCCCAACCAATCAAATGGTAACTTATCTTTCTTATTTTAGAAATTTGCCTAGAGTATATTTATTGGATATTGAAACCGGAATGCAAGAAGTGGTTGGAGATTTTCCAGGCATGACATTTGCGCCAAGATTTTCTCCTGATGGTAAAAAAATTATAATGAGTTTTGCTAAAGATGGAAACTCTGACATATATACTATGGATTTAGAAAATAGAATTGTTGAGAGAATTACCAACCATCCTTCAATTGACACTTCTCCCTCATATTCTCCGAATGGAAAGTATATCACTTTTAACTCTGATAGAAGTGGCTACCAACAAATCTATGTTATGGACAGTAGTGGAAACAATGTAAAAAGAATTTCATTTGGAAATGGTTTATATGGAACACCTGTATGGTCACCAAGAGGAGATTTAATTGCTTTTACAAAGTTACATAAAGGTAAATTTTATATTGGGGTAATGAGAACTGATGGAACAGGTGAAAGACTACTAACTGAAAATTTTTATCAAGAAGCACCATCCTGGTCTCCCAATGGAAGAGTTTTAATTTTTTACAGAGAAACTAAGACCGATTCAAAAGGAGAGGGTTTTTCGGCAAAATTGTGGTCGATTGATCTGACAGGGTATAATGAGAAAATGGTTGCTACTGAAACAGATGCATCTGACCCATCATGGTCGTCACTATTAACGAATTAATGTTAATTTAGGTTGATTTTTACCTTGAAACATCTAATTAGTTGTGAAAAAGTAAGTAATTCAATTAAGGATTAAGGAGAAAAATGAACTTAAGTAAAATTTTAAAAAATGGTTTTTTAGTATTAGTAGCAAGTTTGGTATTAACTGCTTGTGCAACACAAAAAAAGTCAGGGCAAACGCAAGGTGATGTTTACACTGGAACAGATTCGGTTGAGTATTTAGCAAGTGGTGTCAAAGATAGAGTTTTCTTTGCAACAAACGAAACAGTTTTAACAACAGCATCAAGAGAAACTCTAAGAAAACAAGCGGCTTGGTTAAGAAAAAATTCTAAAATAACGATTATATTAGAAGGTCACGCAGATGAAAGAGGTACAAGAGAGTACAACTTAGCATTAGGTGAAAGAAGAGCCAATTCAGCAAAAGACTATTTAATGACTTATGGAATTTCTTCAGACAGAATTTCAGTATTAAGTTATGGTAAGGAAAGACCTGTAGATTCAGGATCTAGCCCTTTAGCTTGGTCAAAAAACAGAAGATCAGTTTCAGTTAAAGCAAACTAGTCAAATTAATTTATAAAGAAGACCCTATCACTTATGTGACTAGGGTCTTTTTTTTGCCATCATTATAATTAGTACTCATTATATTATGTTTAATTATAGAAAATTAATTCAAATAAAGTTAACATTTATTTTTATTCTCATTTCGAATATTGCTCTAACAGATAATCATAATTTAAAAGAGGTACTAGATCTAATCCAAAAAGATTTAAAGACATTGGAGAAAGCAGTTTACTCTGAATCAGTTAATAACGATAATTCAAATAATCAAAAAAGTTTTGATAAAAATTCAGAAGATGTTTTAACGAGGCATCTATTAAAACTATCAGAGATTGAAAATCAATTTCAAGAACTCACAAACAAATTTGAAGAAATAAATTTTAAACTTGATAAATTATCTAGCAGGATGTCAAAAGTACAAGCTGACAATCAAGTAAGATTCCAAGATATTGAAATTTTTTTATCTTCTGGTGAAGATGATAAAAAATTAAGTTCAAAATTAAAAAAAAATTCAGAAAGAATATTACCAGGCTCATCTCAACCACAAGATTTAGGCTCAGTGTCATATAAAGATACAGAAAGCAATCAGACAACACAAAAAATACAGTCTATAGAAACCACCTCTTCAATAGTGACTGAAACATTTGAAGCAGAACAAAGTATACTTCCAAATGAATCTCCAGAAAAACAATATGAATTTGCAACAAGTTTTTTAAAAGTTGGAGATTACACCACAGCAGAAAGGGCATTTAGAGAATTTGTAACAACGAACTCAGAACATAAATTGGCTGGTAATGCCCAATATTGGTATGCTGAAACATTTAGAATAAGACAGCTTTACACAGATGCAGCTACTGCTTATCTTGAGGGCTATCAAAAGTATCCAAAAGGTGAGAAGGCTGCTATAAATTTACTAAAACTTGGTGTATCAATGGTTCAGATTGGAGAAAAAGCTCAAGGGTGTAAAATGATTGAAGGAGTTGAAAAACAATATCCCAAAGCAAATCAATCTGTACTGCAAAAAGCAAAGTATGAATCTAAAAAATTTGAGTGCGCAAAACAAAACTCATAAAGAAATTCTTAAGCATTTAAACACAAAAAAAATATTTAAAATTTTTAAGGAATATTCGAATTCTTTAATGATCAAAGAAGATTTGGCTGTAGCAGTTTCTGGGGGGGCAGACAGTTTGGCGTTAGCCTATCTAACCAAATGCTATTCGATAAAAAACAAAATAAAAGTTAAATATTTTATTGTTAATCATATGCTTCGAAAAGAATCATCATTAGAAGCTAAAACTGTAAAAAGCATTTTAAAAAAAATTGATGTTAATTGTAAAATTTTGAAATGGAATGGAAAAAAACCATCTAAAAACATTTCAGGAGAAGCTAGAGATAAAAGATATTCTTTATTAACTAATGAATGTAAAAAAAATAATATTAAATATTTATTACTAGGACATCATATCAACGATTTGTTTGAAAATTTTTTCATCAGATTAGTAAGGGGGAGTGGATTAAAAGGGTTAATTTCCTTTAGCAAAAATACAAAATATAAGAATCAAAATTTAAATATTTTAAGACCATTATTAGATGTAGAAAAAAATGAATTATCAAATATTTCTAACAAAGTTTTTAATTTCTTTGTTAAAGACCCCTCAAATATAAACAAAGATTATAAAAGGACTAGAATTAGAAATTTACTAAAATCGCTTGCTAAAGAGGGTTTAGATAAAAAGAAACTTAAGTTAACAATTGATAATTTAAAAGACTCAGACAAATCAATTAAATTTTACGTAAATAAAAATTTAGAAAAAAACTCAGTTTTTTTAAAAGATAATAATAGCTATGTATTGAATCATAGTTTTTTTGACCAATCGCACGAGATAATTTTTAGATCTCTAACAATAATCATTCAGAAACTAGGAAAAAAGTATTACCCAGTTAGAGGGAAAAGCATTAATAAATTAATTAAAGGAATTGAAACTAAGTCATTTTCAAAAGTTACTTTAGGGGGATGTTTTATTGACAGGATTAATAATACTATATTAATATCTCAAGAAAAATAGCATTCACTCCAAATTTTGTACCAATTTGACACTTGTTTAATTCATAAAAATTATTATCTTACACTCATGAATATGAAGAATTTAGCGATGTGGGCTGCAATTGTTTTCTTAACAATTGGCCTTTACAACATGTTTAAAAATCCCCAAGCTAATGCAGGTAAAAATAATTCAATAATATTTTCAGATTTTTTATCAGAGGTTGATAATGGTAGAGTTGTAAAAGTAGAAATACAGGGAAATAATATAAATGGTGTTCTTGCGGATGGAAATTCATTTTCCACTTATTCACCTAACTACCCGAACTTAATTAAAAAATTATCTAGCAAAGGTGTTAGCATTTCAGCTTCTCCACGTGAAGACAAAATGCCATCACTCTTTGGAATTTTATTATCATGGTTTCCAATGCTGTTATTAATTGCTGTCTGGATTTTTTTTATGAGGCAAATGCAAGGTGGAAAAGGTGGAGCAATGGGCTTTGGTAAATCTAAAGCAAAGATGATGAATCAATTAAAAGGCAAAGTAACATTTAATGATGTTGCTGGTATTGAAGAAGCAAAAGAGGAAGTTGAAGAAGTTGTTCAATTTCTAAAAGACCCTAAAAAATTTAGTAGACTTGGTGGAAAAATACCAAGAGGATGTTTGTTGGTTGGTCAACCTGGAACAGGTAAAACTTTACTTGCAAGAGCTATAGCAGGTGAAGCAGGTGTTCCATTCTTTACTATATCGGGATCTGACTTTGTTGAGATGTTTGTTGGTGTTGGTGCTTCAAGAGTTAGAGACATGTTCGAACAAGGTAAAAAAAATTCACCCTGCATTATTTTTATTGATGAAATAGATGCGGTAGGAAGAAGTAGGGGTGCTGGCCTAGGTGGAGGAAATGATGAAAGAGAACAAACTTTAAATCAATTATTAGTTGAGATGGATGGTTTTGAAACTAATGAAGGAGTAATAATTATTGCAGCTACAAATAGACCTGATGTATTAGACCCAGCTTTATTAAGACCAGGTAGATTTGACAGGCAAGTAGTTGTCGGACTTCCAGATATTATTGGTAGAGAAAAGATATTAAAGGTGCATGTTAAAAAAATAAAAATGGCACCAGATGTAAACTTAAGAACTGTAGCACGTGGAACTCCAGGTTTTTCAGGAGCAGATTTAGCCAATATAGTTAATGAAGCAGCATTACTTGCAGCTAGAAAAAATAAAAGAATAGTTACACTAGTTGATTTTGAAGAAGCGAGAGATAAAGTGATGATGGGAGCTGAAAGAAGATCTATGGTAATGACAGAAGAAGAGAAAACCCTAACAGCTTATCATGAAGCAGGACATGCCATCGTAACAATTAACGAAAGTGCAGCACATCCAATTCATAAAGCAACAATTATTCCAAGAGGACGAGCCCTAGGAATGGTAATGCAATTACCAGAACGAGATGAATTATCACAAACTAGAGAACAATTGCACGCTCAACTAGCTATAGCTATGGGTGGAAGGGTGGCAGAAGAAATTATTTTTGGAGAAGATAAAGTTACAACTGGGGCATCAAGTGATATTGAGCAAGCAACTCAAAGAGCAAGAGCCATGGTAATGAGAGCAGGTCTTAGTAAAGAATTAGGACCAGTTGCTTATGGTTCAAATGAAGAAGAAGTATTTTTAGGAAGATCAGTAGCTAGAACTCAAAATATGTCTGAAGAAACTGCAAAAAAAGTAGATTCTGAAATAAGAAAAATTGTAGATAAAGGATACGAAAGAGCAAGAAAAGTTTTAACAGAAAAAATTGATGATCTGCACAAATTAGCAAAAGCACTCTTAACATATGAAACTTTATCAGGTGAGGAAATCGAAAATTTGATAAATAAAAACATACATCCATCCAATAAGGAAGATTTAAAAGTCGAGGATGAAGATAAGGGTTCAGCTTTGAGCTCAATGGGTCTTAAGCCAAAAATAATTCACTAAAAATAAATGAAAAAACATTACACAAGGGCGTGTAATTTTGTCTACGGTAAATCATCAGTAAAATTAGTAAATCAAAAAAAAACACTACCATTAAAAGGAAATAAAGAGATTTCTTTTAGTCAGATAGAAATTATTACAAGAGATTCAAAAAAAATAATTAGCATTAAAGATGTAAAAAAATTATCTAAATTATTAAGAAAAAGTATAAATAAAGATCTTAAGATTATTACTAAAAAAAATAAAAACTTTTCAAATTTAGACTTCAAAAAAATTCCAAATATAATGGGTATATTAAATCTAACACCAGATAGCTTTTCAGATGGTGGTAAATTTAATAAAAAAAAATTTTCTATAAAGCATGCAGTCAGTTTATTTAGATTTGGTGCAGATATAGTTGATGTAGGTGGAGAATCTACAAGACCAGGTTCTAAGTCTATAAATGAAAAAGAAGAATGGAGAAGAATTGAAAAAACTGTAAGAGAGATTAGTAAAAAAATTCCATTGTCTCTTGATACCAGGAAAGCAAATATTATGAATAAAGGTATTGGCATGGGTATTAAGCTAATTAATGATGTTTCAGGATTAAGTCATGACCCAAAAACAATTGATGTGTTGAAAAAAACAAATTCCCCTTTTGTAATTCAACATTCACAAGGAAATCCAGAAGATATGCAAAATGATCCAAAATATAAGAATGAATTATTAGATATATATGATTTTTTTGAAGAGAAGATAAAATTATTAAGAACTAAGGGAATAAAGCATAATAATATTATAGTTGATCCAGGTATTGGTTTTGGAAAAAACTTGAAACATAATATGAATTTAATCAAGGGTATTTCTATTTTTCATACTCTTGGTTTTCCTATACTACTTGGCCTGTCTAGAAAAAAATTTATTAAAGAATTGTCAGGAAAAAATGATACAAAGGAAAGAATAGGAGGCACAATTGCTTCCTCACTATATTCAATGATGCAAGGAGTCCAAATTTTAAGAATTCACGATGTGAATGAATTGATACAAAGTATAAAAGTATTTAAACAATTAATAAAAAGTTAATGGCAAAAAAATATTTTGGGACAGATGGAATAAGAGGCCTCGTAAATAGTAAAAACATTAATGGGGATATGTTTTTTAAATTTGGTTTAGCCTCAGGTACATATTTTAAAAGTCAAAAAAAAAAGAAACAAATAGCAATAATTGCAAAAGATACCAGGCTGTCTGGTTATACGCTAGAACCAGCTTTAGTTTCGGGACTTACATCAGCTGGTATGAATGTTTATACCATGGGGCCTTTACCAACAAACGGTCTTGCAATGCTAACAAAATCTATGAAAGCAAACATGGGTATTATGATTACTGCATCCCATAATCCGTATTACGATAATGGATTAAAGTTATTTGGTCCAGATGGGTTAAAATTGTCAGATAGGATTGAAAAAAAAATTGAAAATTTAATCGACAAAAAAATTAAAAATAACCTATCAAAACCAAAAGAACTAGGCCGGGTAAAAAGGCTAGAAAGTGGAAATAAAGATTATATAAAAATATTAAAAAAAAATTTTCCAAATGATTTTAACCTTAGAGGTTTGAAAATAGTTATTGATTGCGCAAATGGTGCAGGATATATGGCAGGACCAGAATTACTTAAGTCGTTAGGTGCAAAAGTAATTGCCATTGGAGTAAAACCCAATGGTTTAAATATTAATCGAAACTGTGGCTCTACATTCCCAAATATAATTAAATCCACAGTAAAAAAATATAAAGCACATATAGGAATTTCTCTCGATGGAGATGCCGACAGAATCATTATGTGTGATGAAAAAGGAAATATAATTGACGGTGATCAAATAATTGCAGCACTAACAATTAGATGGAAAAGAAAAAAAATGTTGAGAGGTGGTGTTATTGGAACTTTGATGTCTAACTATGGATTAGAAAAATTTTTTAAGTCTCAAAAAATAAGATTCATAAGAGCAAATGTGGGTGATCGCTATGTAAAAGAAAAAATGCAAAAAAATAATTTTAACTTAGGGGGTGAACAATCTGGACATATTATTCTAGGCAAATATGCAACTACAGGAGACGGTTTGCTAGTTGCGTTAGAGGTTTTATTCTCTCTAAGAAAAGGTAAAAAAGCTAGTAATTTTTTTGATACTTTTAAAAAAACCCCACAAGTATTAAAAAATATTGAAGTAAAAGATAAAACTGTAATCAATAGTGTTAATATTAAAAATGCTATTAAATTTGCAGAAAAATTGATGAAAGGACATGGAAGAATATTAGTTAGAGCATCAGGTACAGAATCAAAAATTAGGGTAATGGGTGAAAGCGAAAACAGTAAATTGCTTCAAAAATGTTTAAAGATCATATTAAAAGAAATTAAATAAATTGAAACCTAAGTCTAAAATATTAATTATTGCAGGGTCAGACTCTTCTGGTGGAGCAGGTATTCAAGCAGATATTAAAACTGTGACTGCCTTAGGTTCATATGCAATGACAGCAATAACTGCTGTAACGATTCAAAATACCACAGGTGTTAAATCAATAGTATCTATAGATCCAAAGGAAATTTCTAACCAGATAGAATTCACATCGAGAGATATCAGGCCTGATGCCATAAAGATTGGGATGTTACACTCTGCAGAAGTGATAAGATCTGTAATTGGCTCATTAGATTTTATCAAAGTTAAAAAAATAATCTTAGACCCTGTTATGATTGCTAAAGGTGGAGCAAAACTAATAGATGATAAGGCAGTCAAATTATTAAAAAATGAATTAATAAAAAAAGTTAGTTTAATAACTCCAAATATTCCCGAAGCTGAGATATTAACTAATGTTAAAATAAAAACTAAAGAAGATATGATTTTTGCAGCAAGTATATTAATTAATTTAGGGGCAAAAAACGTTTTTATAAAAGGGGGCCATTTAGATACTAAAGTAGTCCAAGATATTTTTGTTAATAAAAAAGAAATTATGCTAATAAAAAATAAAAGAATTACAACCAGTAATACACATGGCACTGGATGCACTCTCTCATCTGCTATATCCACATTCTTTGCATGTGGAAAAACCCTAAAGAAATCTTGTGAGCTAGCAACTAAGTATGTAAATAATTCTATAAGATCTAACCTTAATTATGGTAAAGGTCATGGTCCTATAAATCATTTAAGTTCAATAAGTATAGATAAAAATTTTAAATAATGAAAAATGTAGTTGTTGTTGGTTCGCAGTGGGGAGACGAAGGAAAAGGAAAAATAGTTGATTGGCTATCTGACCAAGCAGATGTTGTTATTCGTTTTCAAGGAGGTCATAACGCAGGACATACGTTGGTAATTGATGGAATTACTTATAAATTGAGATTACTCCCCTCAGGAATTGTAAGAAGAAATAAAATTTCTATTATTGGAAATGGAGTAGTGGTTGATCCTTGGGCTCTACTAGAAGAAATTGAAGAAATAAAATCTATGGGAGTTGAGGTTAATGTAAAGAATTTTATTATCTCTGAATCTGCAAACCTCATTTTACCCTTTCATAGAGAGATGGATGAAATAAGAGAAGACGCTGCAGGTAAGGGAAAAATTGGGACTACAAGACGTGGAATTGGGCCAGCTTATGAAGATAAGGTTGGAAGAAGATCTATTCGAGTTATGGACTTAAGATCTGAAAGCAATCTTGATCATAGATTGGAAACTGTCCTTCTTCACCATAATGCGATCAGAAAAGGACTTGGTAAAAAAATATTTGAAAAAGAAAAACTTAAAGAAGAGTTGTTAAAAATTGCACCGGAAATATTAAAGTTTTCTCAACCGGTTTGGCTTAGAATTGATGAATTTAAAAAACAAAAAAAAAGAATACTATTTGAAGGAGCCCAGGGAATTTTATTAGACGTTGATCATGGCACTTACCCTTTTGTAACTTCATCTAATACTGTTGCTTCTAGTGCGGCCACAGGAACTGGATGTGGACCTAATTCTATTCATTATGTACTCGGTATAACAAAAGCTTATACAACTAGAGTTGGTGAAGGACCTTTCCCGACAGAATTAACAGATGATATTGGGGAGTTACTTGGATCGAGAGGAAAAGAATTTGGAACTGTAACAAGTAGAAAAAGAAGATGTGGATGGTTTGATGGAGTATTAGTTAGACAAACAATTAAAATTTCTGGAATTGATGGAATAGCATTAACAAAGCTAGATGTTTTAGATGAATTAGATGAAATCAAAATGTGTATTGAATATGAACTGGATGGTAAAAAAATGGATTATCTTCCTGCAGCAGTCGAAGATCAACTAAAGATAAAGCCTATATACAAGACATTCCCTGGATGGAAAACATCTACTCAAGGAATAAAGAATCTTGATGCCCTCCCAGAAAATGCAAAGAATTATATATATGCTTTAGAAGAATTTATTGGTACAAAAGTTTCAAGTATTTCAACAAGTCCAGAAAGAGAAGACACTATTCTTTTAGAAAACCCTTTTGAAGTCTAATTTATCGGAAGTAAATTTTTAGATTTAGCTGAAATTAACATATGTTTTTGAAGCTTCTCAAATGCTTTGTTTTCTATCTGTCTAACTCTCTCTCTACTAATTTGATATTTCTTACTTAAATCTTCTAAGGTTATAGGGTTATCAGTCAATCTTCTTGAATTTAAAATCTCTCGCTCTCTATCATTAAGAACTTTTATAGAATCTTTTAACAAGCTTTGTCTATGTCCCATTTCTTCTTGGTATGCAAATTTAAGGTCATGATCTAACTCTTTATCTACCAACCAGTCTTGCCACTCATCTCCATCCTCCCCTACATGTGCATTTAGGGAAAATTCCTTACCTGACAACCTTCTATTCATTGATACAACTTCATTCTTGCTAACATCTAACTTGTTAGCTATTTCATCAACATGCTCAGGTCTTAAGTCTCCTTCAGATTGAGGTGCAATTTGATTTTTGATTTTTTTTAAATTGAAAAATAATTTCTTTTGTGCTGTTGTTGTTCCAATTTTTACTAAACTCCAAGATCTTAAGACATATTCTTGTATAGAAGCTCTAATCCACCACATTGCATATGTAGCTAATCTAAATCCCTTTTCAGGTTCAAATTTTTTTACAGCTTGCATTAATCCAACATTACCTTCTGAGATCATTTCATTAACTGGGAGGCCATACCCCCTATAACCCATCGCAATTTTTGCAACGAGTCTAAGATGGCTGGTTACAAGTTTTTCTGCAGCCTTAACATTACCATTTGTTCTCCAATTTTTAGCTAAATTATATTCTTCTTCAGCTTCTAACATAGGAAACTTTTTAATTTGCTCAAGGTAAGCAGATAGACCACCTTCATTTGAAAGTGCAGGAAGATTGTTATTAATTACAGTGCTCATAAGTTACAGTTATTTAATTAACTATTATAATATTTCAAGGCTTTATTTGCCAGTATTTCTAAGCAATAATATAATATTCTCAAGTTCTTGTGGCAAAATTGAGGTAAAAGTCATTTCTTTATTCGTTTTGGGATGAATGAAGCCTAGTGTTTGAGCATGTAAAAATTGTCTATCTAATTTATAAATTAAGTTCTCTAAGTTAGTGTCAATATTCTTAAGTTTCTTATATTTTTTTTTATATTTACCATCACCCATAATGCTGTTGCCCATATGTGTCATATGAACTCTTATTTGATGTGTTCTACCAGTTTCTAATTTGCATTCAACCAGGCTTAATGTAGGTGTTTTTTCATTTTCGAAAATTTCTACTGTTTTATAATTAGTAATTGCTCGTTTACCTTTAGAGCTGCTGACTTCCATCATTTGTCTATTCTTTGAACTTCTAGTTATAAAAGTATCTATTTTTCCAGAGGAGGGTCTGAGTTTTCCCCAAATTAAAAGTTGATAAACTCTTGTAATTGTATGCTCACTAAATTGATGAGATAGATTTTCGTGTGTTATATTATTTTTTGCAATAACAATTAATCCAGAAGTATCCTTGTCAATTCTATGAACAATACCAGGCCTAAGTTCATCACCAATAGTGGATAATGAATCTTTATTATAATGCATTAAAGCATTAACAATTGTTTCATCATGATTACCGGCACCAGGATGCATAATTATACCTGCTGGCTTATCAATTACTAGCAAGTCATCATCTTCATAAACAATTTCTAATTTAAAATTGTAGGGTTTTAATGAGGCTTCTTTAGGCTCAGGTATTTGAAGAGTTATCTCATCACCAGTCAGTACTTTTTTGGATGGACTATTAATTAACTTATTATTTATTTTTAATTTTTCTTTAAGAATTAAATTTTTAATTCTAGTTCTACTAATTAAGCTTTCTCTTTTGTTAATGAAGATATCTAACCTTAGATTATTTTCATGTTCTTCAACTATTAAATTAATGTTTTTTTCCATAAAATGTAATATTAATACTATATGCGCTGCTAGCTCAACTGGATAGAGCACCAGATTTCGAATCTGGGGGTTATAGGTTCGACTCCTATGTGGCGCACCATAAGTAATTTTAACATTTAATAATTTGAGGCCCTGTTTAATCTATCATTTATAGCCTTACCCAATCCTTTATTTGAAATCTTTTCTACAGCGATTGATTTATAGCCTTTATTTTTAATTTTTCTTAAACAAGAGTACAAGTTCTTAGCAGCCTCGTTTAAGTCATTCTTTACACTTAGATAAAAATAATTTTTTAATTTAGTATTTCTTTTTTTTATTAAAATAAATGCTTCATCTTTTTTAGCTTTTAGAGCATTCATTTTTAGGGGAATGCCAGGAGAATAATGAAGAAGAGATTGTCCTGGAGATTTTTTTCTTTTGGGATTTATATTCATATCTAATTTATATCCCAATATTTTTTGAATTTTTGAAATATCTAAACCACCCAATCTTAATATGGCAGGTTTATCTGTAAGGTCAATTATAGTAGACTCTATGCCAATAGCACATCTGCCTCCATCTAAAATATATTTAATTTTACTTCCAAATTCTTCTTTAACATCTTTAGCCTGAACAGCACTTACTTTTGTAGTGATGTTAGCGCTAGGAGCTGCTAGGGGATAATCCAATTGCTTTAACAGTTCTTTAAATATCTTATGTTTTGGAAACCTTACTGCTAAATATTTTTTTTTATTAGTAACATATTTAGAAATTTTAGAACTTTTTTTTAATTTTAGTATGTATGTTATTGGTCCAGGAGAAAATTTTTTATAAAGTTTAATAAAATTATCATTTATTAAGCAATCCTTTTTAAGAGACACAGCATCTAGATAATGAACGATTAGGGGGTTATTTTTAGGTCTTTTTTTTAGATCAAAAATTTTTGTAATTGCTAAATTCGAGTATGCATTAGCAGCCAAACCATAAACCGTTTCTGTTGGAACACCTATACAGTAATCTTTATCAAGATATTTTATTGCTTTTTTAATATTTGATTGATTAAATTTCATGTATTAATAATTATTATTATATGAAAGATAAAAATTTACCACCCGATAATGACACCCAAACTCTGGAAGAGTTAACAAATGACGCAAATAATATTATTGAGTCTTTAGAGAGAGAAAAAAATCTTCAAAATTCTGTTGATATATATCATGAGTTATTAAAAT
>Ga0307986_10001357_pt1 | contig 17804 bp, 18 predicted proteins | sample EllFjometageno82_FD_203170 | JGI IMG/M metagenome (GOLD analysis project Ga0307986, IMG submission 203170) | Marine microbial communities from Ellis Fjord, Antarctic Ocean - #82 | ecosystem: Environmental > Aquatic > Marine > Unclassified | place: Southern Ocean | collected 2014-10-09
CACCTTTCTCGCCAAATTGTTTAACATTTACGTCACCTAATTCAGGTATATTCAAAGAACTCCTTATATCTTGAATTTGAATATTTTTATTTTCAATTCTAATTTCTAATAAGGTGCCCCCCTTGAAGTCAACACCATAGTTTAACCCCTTAAGAGATAAGAATAAAATACTAATAAGTACTGCTAATAATGAAAAAATATTAGCAGCCTTAAAGTAATTTGAAAAATTTATTTTATTATTCATTATAGTTTAAAGTATTTCCCATTTTTATCATTTAAAACAATAACGGACGTTAAGTGTCTAGCAATAAAATATGCAGAAAAAAGTGTGGTTACTATGCCAATTCCAAGTGTTACAGCAAAACCTTTTACGGGCCCTGATCCGAAGATAAATAAAATAGCTGCAGCTATTAAAGTTGTAACATTTGCGTCTATAACAGTAATCTTAGCCTTGTTATAACCTGTATCAAATGCATGTATGATCGATTTTTCAGTTTTTAATTCTTCTTTTATTCTTTCATAAATTAAAACATTAGAATCCACAGCCATACCTACTGTAAGAATAATTCCTGCGATACCTGGTAGAGTCAATGTTGCTTCAAGCATAGTTAAAATTCCAACAATCATAAATAAGTTTGCAATAAGAGAAATGTTAGATACTAGCCCAAAAATTCTATACTTAATAAACATGAACATTATAACTAATATAAACCCAATAATGAGAGAGAATACTCCTGCGTTTATCGAATCTTTTCCTAAATCTGGACCAACAGTTCTTTCTTCAACAATATTAATTGGTGCTGGCAAAGCACCTGACCTAAGCAATAAAGCTAGGTCTGTTGCTTCTTGAAATGAAAATCCACCAGAAATAGTTCCTGTACCTCCAGTAATAGCTTCACGTATATTTGGAGCGCTAATTACAGAGTTATCAAGTACAATAGCAAGTCTACGACCAACATTGTCGGTAGTGATTCTTCCAAATTTTTGAGATCCAAGTCTATCCAAAGTAAAAAGGACAATTGGTTGATTAGATTGGCTGTCAAATTGTGGCTGTGCATCAACTAAATTATCTCCACTGATAACAACTCGTTTATTTACAGTAAGTTCTTCATTATTATCAGATAAAGTTAATTTTTCAGATCCAAAACCATCATCTTTTGTAACAAGCCTGAAGGTTAGTTGAGCAGTCTTACCGAGAAGTTCCTTTACTCTTTCAGGGTTATCAATTCCTGGTAATTCAACTAAAATTCTTTTGTCTCCTCTTTGAAGAATCGTCGGTTCTTTTGTTCCAACATCGTCAATACGTCTTCTAATAATTTCAATAGACTGTTTCAAAGCTGCATTGTTAAGACTTACAAGGCCAAAGTTGGAAAATTGTATAAAAGCTTTATTTTGACTAAATTTTAAATCTAATTCAAACTTATTGTATTCAGGAATAAAATTATTAACTGTGTTCTCCTGTTTTTTAAAAAAAAGATTTTCAAATTTATTTTGTTTATCTTTAATAATTGTAAAAGAAATATTATCTTGAGATATTTGAAAGTCTTTAAAATCTATTTTATTTTTCTTTAATAATTTTTTTAGCGGGATCACTTTAGTTTGAATCTTTTGATTAATTAATGGCTTAGTATCAATTTCTAAAAGTATGTATGATCCTCCTTGAAGATCTAAACCAAGATTAATTTTTGTATCTATTAAGTTGTTTTTTTTAAAGTTTAAGGAGGCGAAAAAAATTGCTGTAGTTAAAATTAAATATATAAATATAACTTTAATTTTTGTAAAACTAAGCACAAAAATAATTTATTTATTTAACTTCTATTTTTTTAAGTAAACTTGTAATTGTTGATTTTATAATTTGAACTTTGACATTATCACACAACACAACTTCAATTCTATCATCTTCCATAACTCTATCAACAGTGCCAATTATCCCACCTGAAGTTATAACTTCATCGCCACGTTTAAGCCCTGCTACCATTGCCAAATGGTCTTTTGCTCTTTTTTGCTGAGGTCTAATTAAAAAGAAGTAAAAAATTACAAAAATTAAAATTAGAGGTATAAATTGTGCTATTCCTTGTCCATTCATAATAAAAGATTAATTATAATATCTAGAATATTTTAACAAGAACATAATTAAAAAAATTCTATATTTTTTCGATATTGTTCATGTATTTTCTCAATACAGGAGGTATCGATACTGTGCCATCTTCATTTTGATAGTTTTCAATCAAAGATATCATCAATCTACCTACAGCTAATGCTGAGCCATTAAGAGTTGCTACAAAGTCTGTAACACTAGAAGATTTATATTTAGTACCCATTCTTTTTGCTTGGAAGCTTCCACAAGATGAGCAGCTTGATATTTCTCTATACTTATTTTCAGATGGAATCCACGCTTCTATATCAAATGTTTTTTCTGAACTAAATCCCATGTCTCCAGAACTTAAAAGAACAATCTGATATGGAATTTTTAAAAGCTTTAAAATTTCTTCAGCACAATTCAGCATTCTTTCTAATTCAGACATACAATTTGAAGGTTCAACTATACTGACTAATTCGACTTTATAAAATTGATGTTGTCTCATCATGCCTTTCGTATCCTTACCATAACTACCAGCCTCTTTTCTAAAACAAGGAGTTGAAGCAACATATCTTAAAGGTAAATTTTTATGATCTATTACAGAATCTCTAACTAAGTTGGTTAAAACTACTTCAGCTGTTGGTATAAGAAATTTTCTTTCTTCATCTTTGTTTAGCTTAATTTCAAATTGATCTTCTTCAAATTTAGGTAATTGACCCGTACCAAACATTACATTTTCATTGACAAGCAGTGGTGGTGAAATTTCTTTGTATTTAAATTTTTCAACATGAATATCCAGCATAAAATTAATCAATGCTCTTTCTAATAACGCAAAATTTGAATTTAAAATTACAAAACGAGAGCCAGAAAGTTTAGACGAGGTTTTAAAATCGATTTGGTTATTTTTTTCTCCAATTTCTACGTGTGACTTGATTGGAAAGACAAATTTTTTAATATTACCATTTTGTTTGATTGTTTGGTTAGATTTTTCATCAATACCAACGGGCACATCATCTCTTGCTATATTTGGTATATTGTAAAGAATTTTATAAATTTTGTGTTGTAAAATAATTTGTTTTTTTGCTATCTCATCTATTTCTTTTGAAAGATTTTTTGATTTTTCAAAATTTGTAGAATCTTTTGATTTAGATAATAATTTTTTTTCTTGCTCTTTTTTTTCTTTTTTTTGAATTAATTCTCTATTATCTTTATCAAGAATGATTAAATCATCAAAATCAATTAAACTGTTTCTCTCAGAAATTTTTTTCTTGAAAAAATTTAAATCTTTTCTAATTTCTTTAATGTTATGCATCAATTTTTTTTTCTATAAATTTAACTGTAAGTATAGATAATTCATACAATAATAATAAAGGAAGTGCCAAGCCAATTTGCGTTATAGGATCTGGAGGGGTTAAAATTGCAGCCATTGCAAATATTATTACCACAAAATATTTTCTTCTTTGACGTAAGTATTCGGAGTCAATAATACCTATACGTGCTAAAAGACTAAGGATAACTGGTAATTGAAAACTAATACCGAACGCAAAAATTAATCTCATTATCAGAGACAGATATTCGTTAACTTTTGCCTCTAACTGTATTGCAATTATTCCAGGTTCTGCAGCTGTTTCAAAACCCAAGAAAAATTTTATAGCTAGAGGCATTATTAAATAATAAACTATACATCCCCCTAAGATAAAAAGAGTAGGTGTAGCTATAAGATAAGGAAGCAAAGCCTGTTTTTCATTTTTATATAGACCTGGGGCTATAAATTTCCATAATTGCGAAAGAAAAAAAGGACTAGATATAAAAAAAGCAGCAAAGAACGCTACCTTTAAGTAAGTCAGAAACGCCTCATGTAAAGCTGTGAAAATTAATCTCCTATCTAAGTTTTTTTCTAATATTGCGTCTGCATAAGGTTGAACTAAAAAACGATAAATATCAGCAGAGTAAATGTAACAAACAATAATTAAAAAAATTAAGAAAATAAATGATTTAACAAGTCTAGATCTAAGTTCAGTTAGGTGTTCAACAAAACTACCAGAATTATCTTTTTGATTAGTCTTTTTTGTCATCTATATTTATATTTTCATTCGGTAGAGAATTTTTATTTTTTTTATTGTCAAATTTTTTTTTTTTGTTTACATCAAGGTTGGTGATTTCATTAATATTTGATTGAACGTCGGAAAAATATTTTTTAATGGTGCTCGACCACTTGCCTAGTTTCCTAAGAACAGTTGGAAAGTCCTTTGGTCCAATTACTAAAATAGCTATAATTACTATAATTAATAGTTCTAACCATCCAATTTGTGGCATTTAATTTATTTCTTATTCGAATTTTCTTGGTCGTCTTTTTTGTCCACATCATCGTTTAATGTTTCGTCAGACAGACCTTTTTTAAAACTCTTAATTCCCTTGGCTACATCACCCATTAAAGATGATATTTTTCCTCGTCCAAATAAAAGAACCACTAAAACTACTACTATTGCTATTTGCCAAAATCCAGGAAACATATATTTATTATATACATAAATTTACTATAAACAAATATATTAAATTATTAAGAATCTGGAGTTTCATCGATTGCCTTTTCTATATTTGAGTAAATATCTTCTTTTTTACTTTGTGATTGTTCCTTATAAAATTTTCCGGTACCAAATATTGAAGCATCAATAGAGGAGTTGTCAATTAACCCTGCAGAACTAAGTTCATCTATCGTTGGTAGGTCGGTTAATTTTTGTATGTTGAAATGATGTAAAAAATTTTCTGTAGTTGCATATTGAATTGGTTTCCCAACAACATCTTTTCTACCGGCAGGAAGTACCCAATCTAGTTCAAGTAAAATTTCAATCGTATTAGATCCAAACGCAACTCCACGGATTTCCTCTATTTCAGATCTAGTAACTGGTTGGTGATATACAATTATCGCTAACGTTTCCAATGTTGCTTTTGAAAGTTTTTTTTCAGTAGATTTTTGTAGGGACATTAAGTTTACTAAATCACTTGAGGTTCTAAATGACCACTTTTCCTTAATACATATAAGATTTACACCACGTGTACTATAATCTGACTGGAGTTTTTCTAGAGTTTTTTTTATATTACTTGTATTTTGTACTCTTTTTTCTATTGTTTCAATATCTAAGGGTTCTGATGCTGAAAATAAAATAGCCTCAACTTGTCTTTCAAGCTTGTTTATATTTTTTGGAAATTTTACAATATTATCTTTTTTATTTATTATTTTTTTCATTTAGTTTATTTTTTTTATTGATATCTTTTCAAAAATTTTCTCTTGCATTATATTTGTAACACCTTGCTTTGTTAATTCTAAACATGCAGAAAAAATTCCTACAAGCCCAGTTTTTTTTAATTTTTTATTAAATGAAAAATTTTTTGGAATTAGATCTTCGATATCTTTCCAGTCAGTAATATTTGAGAAATTATTCTTAATATGTTCTATTCCCTCTTCTGTCGTAAAAACTGGTAATTTTGGTATGTTAATAGTCTTAAAGTCCTTTTGCATTTTTATTGTTGAGTACGTTTTCAAAAGTTCATACAAACTCACTTTGTAAATTGGTGTATTAATTGATCTGATACCACCTTTAATTCCCCTGTAAAAAATATTTACACCAATCCTGTCTTTTTTGATTAGCTGATCAGACAACAATCTTATCAATTCTAATTTTTTTAATTGTAGTTTGAGTTTTTCAGCAACTTCTAAAGCCTTGAAATCATCATCTTCATCTTCTGGCAAAAGTAATTTAGATTTTAAATATGCTAACCATGTAGCCATGAGTAAATATTCTGAAGCAGCTTCTAAGTTTAAATCTTTAGTTCCTTTGATATATTCTAAAAATTGATCTGCTAATTTAGTTATTGATATTTTGGTAAGATCTACTTTTTGAGTTTTAGCTAAATCTAACAGTACTTCAAGGGGCCCTGAATAATTAGGAATTTCTATTGGAATAGTTGTTTTTATATTTGATTCCATTATATAATTTAACTTAAAAATTTGTAAAATTCTGATGTTTTTTTCTTTGTGAAATTACTAATATAGGGAGTTTCTTTAAGTAATTTTATGACTTCTGACGTTTTTCCAGCGCAGTACAAAATTAAATTGCAACCTGCGTTATGTGCTAACTTTGCATTCTTCATTATGTCATATTTAAGAGCTTTCATAGAAATGTCATCAGAAATCAAAATGCCTTTAAATCCTATTTCATTTCTAATTATTTTATTTATTAAAATTTTTGAGTGTGTTGCATTATTTTTGCTATCAATTTTTTTATAAAGAATATGTGCTGTCATTGCAAAAAAACTATTAGTATTTTTAAAACATTTAAAATCATTTTTTTTTAGTAGATTTAAATCATCTTCTATTATTGGAAGTTTAAAATGACTGTCAGTATTAGATTTTCCATGCCCGGGGATATGCTTGATAACAGTTGCTATTTTTTTTTTTTTATAGAGTGAAACACATAAACGCCCAAGTTCATTAACTATTATTGGATTTTCAGAGTAACTTCTAGTTCCGATTATCTTATGAGCTTTCTTTTTGTATAGATCCAGAACTGGTGTTGTGTTTATGTTTATACCAAGCTTTTTTAAATGATTTGAGATTGCATCAATATAATTTTTATATAGTGCTATTCCAATTTTTTTATTTATTTTGTAAATATCTCCGAAATATTTTTGATTAAATGCAGTATTATCTAAAATTTTTGAAAGTCTTGTAACGGTACCTCCCTCTTCATCTATTAAAATTGGGTACTTTTTATCTTTCATTATTTTTCTAATTGAACTAGTTAATTTTTTTACTTGTACTTCTGATAAAATATTTCTTTTAAAGAGAATAACACCCCATGGTTTTTCTTTTTTAAAAATACTTATTTCTTTTTGCGTAAGAGAGATGCCTAAAATACTTATAATTGCTGCTTTTCTAATCATTTTTTAAACAGTTTCCAAAAGTTTCTCTCAGTTTCGATGTTTTCATTCTCAGATCCTGAGTTAAACTTTATTACATTATTAGTATCATTAATTAAAACTGGTAGCTTGTGAAGATTGTCATTAATTTTTTGTATTATTTCTTTTCGATTTTTATTTATCTTTTTTTCTTGTGAGTTAGAAAAGTAAGTACTTATTACTAGAAATAAGAAAAAAATGATGAAAATAAACACTGATACTGAAAAAATATTTTTAATCATTACATTTTAACAGGCAAAGAGACATCTAGTATTTTCATTCCATTTTCTATCGTTTGTGCAACAAGTTTGATTATTAAAAGAGTATTTTTGTTTTTAATTTTTCCATCTATGATAAATTTATAACTTGGGTCATCATTCCCTTTACTCCAATAAGAATGAAAAAGAGTTGCTAACTCGTATAAATAGAATGGAATACGATGTGGCTCGTATTTAACCGAAGCAGTTTCTATAACTTTTGGCCAATCTAAAACTTTTCTAAATAAGTTTAACTCGTTAATATTTAATTCAAATTTATTTTCATCTATTTTAAAAACTTCGTTAGTATTAATGTTAAGTGTTCTAAATAAAGAAGAAATTCTTGCATAAGAATACTGCACATAAAAAACAGGATTTTCTCTGGTTTTTTCTAAAACTTTATCAAAATCAAAATCTAACTCAACATCGTTACTTCTATTTAGCATCATAAAACGAATAGAGTCTTTGTCAACTTCGTTTAAAAACTCACGTACAGAGATAAAATCTCCCGCTCTTTTTGACATTTTATATGGTTGTCCATTTTTAAAAAGTTTAACAAGTTGGCAAACTCTACAAATTAAAGAGATTTTATTATCTGATAGTGCACTAGTAGCGGCTGTGATACGTTTTATATATCCAATATGATCGGCTCCTAATATGTTGATTAAGTAATCATAATTTCTAGATACTTTGTCTGCATGATACGCAATGTCATTGGCAAAATATGTCCATGATCCATCATTTTTTTGCAAAGCTCTGTTTGTATCATCACCAAAGAGTGTGGATTTAAAAATTAATCTTTTATTTTTTATCCAATTTTTGTTATCTTCTCCTTTTGGTGGATTTAAGTACCCTTCTTCTACAAATTTTTTATCTTGAAGGTGTTTGATAGATTTAGTCACCAAATCTTTTTTTACTAAAAATTTCTCTGAAACAAAATTGTCATGGGAAATACCTAGTGATATGAGATCGTCTTTTATCAAAATCATTGAGTATTTGAGAGACATTTCACTTAATGTTGGAAAAATTTTTTCAAAATTATCTAAAGATATCCCTGGATCCTCAATTAATATTTTTTTAGCAATATCAACTACGTAATCACCTGGATATAAGTTTTCTTTATTTATAAATTTTTCACTAAATTTAATTTCTCTTAATCTAAAAAAAACAGATTCTGTAAAATTAACGATTTGGTTTCCGTAATCGTTAATATAATATTCTTTAGTAACTGTATTGCCATTAAATTTTAAAAGATTTGCCAGAACGTCTCCATAAATTGCACCACGTGAATGACCTATGTGCATTGGTCCAGTGGGGTTTGCGGAAACAAATTCAATATTATATTTCTTTTTTTTTCCTAAACTTGATCCATATTTACTATCTGATTTTAGAATTTCTAATATTAATTTTTGATATGTTTTAGAATTAAATCTAAAGTTTATGAATCCAGGTCCTGCAATTTTAACTTCCGAAAAATCATTAAAATCTTTTAGTAGTAACTGTTTAATGAGATTAGCTAATTTTATAGGTGGTTGTTTTGTTTTTTTACCTAAAACAAGGGCAATATTAGATGAAAGATCAAAATTAAACTCTTGAGGTGGAATTTCAAAAACAACTCCATCGAAATTTACATTTGGGTCAATACTAAAAATTTTACAATTCGTGATGACAAAATTTTGTATTTTTTTTTTGTATATATCAAAAATGTTCATTTTAATTCATTGTAGAGATTAATTGCATATCTATCTGTCATTCCAGCAATAAAGTCACATATATTTCTTTCAATATTATTTCTTTGATATGCTGATTTCTTGATAAATTTTGAAGGATTTTTTTTAATTTTTAAAAATAAAAACTTTATAATTTTTTTTCCATAATTTGTTTTTTTTTGTACATTCTTACTAAGGTACATTTTTTTCATTAAAAAAGACTTAATAGAATTGTCAAATTGTTGCATTTTATTTGAAAAGGAAACTAGCAATTTTTTAGACCTATAAATATCAGTTATTGATTTAATTTTTTCTTTTTTTATATTTTTTTTAGTATTTTTAATTATATCTTTAACCATTTCATTTATAATCTCTCTAATAATTTGTCTTAAAACCAACTCACTACCTTTTAATTTAATAAATTTTTTATGTTTAATTATAATTTTAGAAAGAATAGGTATATGTTTTAAATCTTCAATTTTATAAAGCTTAGCTCTTAGACCATCTTCAAGGTCATGACTGTTATAAGCAATGTCATCCGATATTGATGCAATCTGGGCTTCCAGAGAAGGGCTTTTTAAAAAATCTATTTTATTTCTAAAAAAATTTTTTCCTAATATTCTATTGAACTTATCCTGATTTATAACTCTCCCGTTGTGTTTTACTAGGCCGTCAATAGTTTCTAGTGACAAGTTTAATCCTTTAAAATTATAATATTTATTTTCTAGAAGTGTAACTATTCTTACAGTTTGAATGTTGTGATCAAAGCCACCATACGATTTCATACATTTATTTAAGGCATCTTCTCCAGCGTGACCAAATGGTGTGTGGCCTAAATCATGTGCTAGACTTAGTGTTTCGCATAAATCTTCGTTTAAATTAAAATACCTTGCAAGTGTTCTTGCTATTTGAGCCACTTCTAAAGAGTGGGTTATTCTCGTTCGGTAATGATCACCTGTAGTGTTAACAAAAACTTGTGTTTTGTGTTTTAGTCTCCTAAAGGCTGTTGAATGGATCACTCTATCTCTGTCTCTCTGATAGGGAAAACGTAAAAAACTAAGTTTTTCAGGGTGAATTTTTCCTTTTGATTTAATTGACACTGCTAATTTTGAAAGTTTGAAAAATAATTTTTTTTTTTGCATAAAAATAAGTAAAATTGTATAATACATTATTTACTAAATATGACTAATAAAATTGAGTTTACAAAAGAAGCAAATAACGAAATAAAGAGAATTGTATCTGAACAAGAGGAAGATTGTTATTTTAGGATTTCTGTTCAGGGTGGTGGATGTTCTGGATTTAAATATAATTTTTCTTTTGATGGCAAAATTGAAAAAGATGACATAGTTTTTAATAAAACTATTATCGATAGTAGTTCATTAGAAATTATAAATGGTTCTGTAGTCGATTATCAAAAAGAAATGATTGGTAGCTCTTTTGTGATAAAAAATCCTCAGGCTGCCTCTTCGTGTGGTTGCGGTCTATCATTTTCAGTATAAATGAAAATAAGTTCTTGGAATGTCAATTCGGTACGAGCTAGGATTGTAAATGTTCTGGACTACTTAAAGAAAGATAAACCAGATATATTATTTCTTCAGGAAATAAAAACTGAAAATATTAATTTTCCATCAGATGAATTTAAAAAAGTAGGTTATGAGTCATATGTATTTGGACAAAAGAGTTATAATGGAGTGGCTTTTTTATCAAAAATAAAAATTGATAATGTTAATCTGAATTTTATTAATGATGACCTAAAACAATCCCGTATAATAACAGGAAATATTCAACTAAATCAAAAAAAAATAAAACTTATAAATATTTATGTTCCAAATGGTAATCCGATAGATACTGAAAAATACGAATATAAAAAAAAATGGTTATTTGAATTTTTAAAGTCGGTTAAAGAAAATTTACTGAAAAATAAAAATATAATAATTTCTGGAGATTTTAATATTATACCAGATGAAATAGATGTTTATGATCATAATAAGTTTTTAGATGATGCTTTATATAAAATTGAAATTAGAAAATATTTCAGGGAGTTAATAAATTATGGTTTCAAAGATATTTTTAGACAACTTAAAAAAAATAAACAAGAGTACACATTCTGGGACTATATGGCTGGGTCTTGGCCAAAAAACTATGGCATGAGAATAGATCATTTTTTAATATCAAATAATTTATTAGAATACGTCAAAACAATAAATATTAATCAAAAACCTAGAAGTAAAGTAAAGCCATCTGATCACACGCCGATAGAATTAGAGATCACTTAATACGACCATACACGTCTTGATATCTAATAATATCTGTTTCTTTTAAAATACTGCCCAATTGAGCTTCGACTATTTTAACTGGCTCGTTATAAATATTTTCTATTCTATGAATGGAGCCTTTTGGTATGAAAACACTCTCATTTATTTTTTTAAAAAAAACTTTTACACCAATTGTAATTTTAGGTTTACCACTTATTACCGTCCAGTGTTCGGCTCTATGATGATGTTTTTGAAGACTTATAGAAGACTTCTTGTTTACTGTTAATTCCTTTAATAAAAAATTTTTTCCTTTGAAAAAATTTTTATACTTTCCCCAGGGACGGTAAAAGGTGTTCTTCTTTATATAATCTTGAGTAACTTTACTTTTTATAATCTTAAATATTTCTTTCCAACTACCGAGGTCCGACCATATTAAGTTTAACTGGATGGAATTAATTTCTTGAGCTTTTTCTAAAATTGCATGATCAAAAGATATTGCTTTTATTTTACTAAAATATTTTTTATTTAAGTGAACTGTTCCATTTTTTAATTTACTTTCAGTTATAGAGTTAAGACAATAATTAAATAAATTTTTTTGTATTTTTTTGGTATTATTAATAATTGAGTCTTTTCTAGCTAAGACAATCCCAGAATTCCAACACCCTTTTTGATTAATAATTTTTTTAGCTATTGATTTATTGGGTTTTTCAATAAATTTTATAACCTTACTAATTTTTATATTAATTTTTTTACTTAATAAATAACCATAATCTGTACTGAGAATTTTTGGTTTAATTCCAAATATAAATATATTTTTGCTACTTAAATTTAATAAATTTGATTTTAAAATTTTGTTAAATTTCTCTTTTTCTGGAAGATAGTGATCTGCGGGTAGAAATAGAATTGGTTGATTGTTTTTAATGTCACTAGCTAGTGCAGAAGTTATAATAGCAGGAGCTGTATTTTTTTTAATAGGTTCTAATATTATTTTAAATTTTTTTATTTTTTTTTTGGTTAGAATATATCGTACTAATTTTTCATAAATCTTATTGGTACTTATAATTGGACTATCAAAGATTGGACTTTTTATTCTATCTAGTGTGTTACCAAAAAGTGTCCACCCACCAAAATCAATAAATTGTTTTGATGGACTATTTTTAATGTTAGGAAAAAGCCTGGTACCAGATCCACCACATAAAATAACTGGTTTTACCTTCATTTAAATATCTGCGTAACACTTAGTTTCTTTTTTACCACCTGGGTGTGTTGTGGCTCCTTTGAAGGTAGGTCCTACTGTTTGTGCATATTTCCAAAGTGTTCCACTACCAAAGTTTATTTTTTTTGGTTTCCATTTATTCTTTCTTAATTTTAATTCTTTGCTTGTAAGTCTGACATTAATAGTTCCTTTATTCGCATCAATATCAATTACGTCACCATTTTTAAGTAACGCTATTGGTCCGCCGACAAAGGCCTCGGGACCAACGTGACCAATACAAAAACCTCTTGTTGCTCCTGAAAATCTTCCGTCTGTTATTAATGCAACTGTTTCTCCTTTACCTTGTCCGTATATAGCGGCGGTTGTTGAAAGCATCTCCCTCATACCTGGACCACCTTTTGGGCCTTCATATCGAATTATTATTACGTCTCCGTCCTTATATTTTTTTTTCTGAACCGCCTCAAAAGCCTGTTCTTCTGTATCAAAACATCTTGCTTTGCCTGTAAATTTTAAATTCTTTAAACCTGCAACTTTAACTATGGCACCTTCAGGAGCAAGATTTCCTTTAAGCCCGACAACGCCTCCGTTAGGTGAGAGAGGATTGTTATATCTTCTAATAACTTTTTGATTGTCATTAAACTTAACTGTCTTAAGATTTTCTTTCATTGTTTTTCCAGTAACTGTCATGCAATTACCATGTATAAAACCACCTTCGTACAATGTTTTTAAAATAATTGGTACACCTCCTGCTTCAAACATATCTTTAGCAACATATTTTCCGCCTGGTTTTAAGTCTGCAAGATAAGGTGTTTTTTTAAAAATTTTTGCGACATCCATAAGATCAAATTTAATACCACATTCGCTAGCAATAGCTGGTAAATGGAGTGCGGCATTAGTAGAACCTCCAGTGGCCGCTACAATTACAGCGGCATTTTCTAATGATTTGATTGTAACAATATCTCTAGGTCTAATTTTTTTTTCTAATAAATTCATTACAGCCTTACCACTTAAATATGAATATTTGTCTCTTTCTAAATAAGGTGCTGGCGTTCCAGAAGAATAAGGAAGAGCAAGACCGATGGCCTCAGAAACGCATGCCATTGTGTTTGCTGTAAACTGCCCCCCACAAGCTCCGGCGCTAGGACATGCTACTAATTCTAATTCTGTAAGTTCTTTCTCGGAGATTTTTCCAGCTGAATGTTGTCCAACTGCCTCAAAAACATCAACTACAGTTACATCTTTACCTTTGTATCTGCCAGGTAGTATTGAACCACCATAAATAAAAACACTTGGTACATTTAATCTGCACATAGCCATCATTAACCCGGGCAAAGATTTGTCGCATCCTGCAACACCAACTAATGCATCGTATGAATGTCCTCTAACGGTTAATTCTGTTGAATCTGCAATAACTTCTCTTGAAATTAGCGAAGACTTCATTCCTTCATGTCCCATAGCAATACCATCAGTAACAGTAATGGTGCAAAATTCTCTTGGAGTTCCACCTGTTTCAATAACTCCTTTTTTTACAGACTGGGCCTGCCTCATTAATGAAGTATTACAGGGTGCTGCCTCATTCCACGTTGATACAACTCCAACAAAAGGTTTTGCAACATCTTTTTGTGTTAATTTCATTGCATAATAGAATGATCTATGTGGGGCCTTGTTAGGACCTAACGTTGTGTGTCTGCTTGGTAATTTATTTTTATTAAATTTTGTCATTTAATTTATACTAGATACAATACTTTTTAATTTAGTTTGTTCAATCTTTAAATCTTTTAATAAAACTTTATCTCTAGTTACAATATTTTTTGGCGCTTTTTTAACATAGTTTTTATTACTAAACTTTTGATCTAAAGAGATAATTTTTTTCTCTAGCTCGTCAAGCTTAATTTCTAGTTTATGTTTTTGAGAGTTTAGATCTATATTTGTTTTAAATATTAAGCCAATTTTTTCTTTTTGTACAATAATTTGAATAATTGTGTAGTTCAAGTCTGGTTTTAAAACAATATTATTAACTCTACCCACTTGTTTTATAATCTCTATATTATTATTAATAAATTTTTTAATTTTTTTACTTTCTCGAAAATAAACAATGTCACAATATTCTTTAGGTGGAACATTAAGCTGAACTTTGGTTGATCTTATTGTAGTGATAATGTCTATAATACATTTAATTTCTTCAGAGTTACTCTTGTAAGATTGAATTTTTTTTGAAATAGGCCAACTTGAAGTAATGAGATCAGATTTTTCATCTTTATAAAACTTATTTTCTCGCCAAACATACTCTGTAAAAAAAGGTATAAATGGATGTAAAAGTTTAAGTATATTTAAAAGCATGTATGAAGAGAATTCCTTTGCTTCAATAATAGAAGATTTATTTTTTGAATTAAAAATAGGTTTTAAAAATTCTAAATACCAATCACAATATGAATGCCAAACAAAATTGTAGAGGACCCTGCTCGCTTCGTCAAATCTAAATTCTTCAATATGTTTATTAATCAATTCCTTTGTTTTGCAAAACTCAAAATAAATCCATTGGTTAATCTTTAGTTTAATTTTTTTTACATTTGTTTTTTTATTATATTTACAGTCGTTTAATTTCAAAAAATTATTTGCACTCCATATTTTTGTAATAAAATTCCTATAACCTGTAACTCGATCTTTGGATAATTTTACATCTCGACCAGGCGAGGCCATGGAAATTAAAGTGAATCTAAGAGGGTCGGCTCCATATTCATTAATTAACTCTAAAGGATCTATAACATTACCTTTGGATTTTGACATTTTCTGTCCTTTTTCATCTCTAACAAGTGCATGTACATAAATTTTTTTAAAGGGGGTATCTTTTAAAAAATAGTTTCCCATCATTAACATTCTAGCAACCCAAAAAAATATTATATCAAAACCTGTAACCAAAACTGATGTTGGATAAAATTTTTTTAGCATATTAGTTTTTTCTGGCCAACCAAGAGTAGCGAAAGGCCATAGTGCAGATGAAAACCATGTATCTAAAACGTCTGTCTCCTGCTTTAGTTTAAATGTTTTATTTTTATAATATTTTTTAGCTAATACTTTGGCGTTTTTTTCATTTTCTGCTGCAAATATTTTTCCATCATGGCCGTACCAAATTGGAATTCTATGACCCCACCAAATCTGTCTTGATATACACCATGGTTCAATATTGTTCATCCAATGATTAAAAGTTTTAGTCCAATTTTCTGGAAAGAAAATTGTCTTTTTTGTTTTTACTATTTGGATAGGTTTTTTTGAAAGCGATTTTGCGTTTACAAACCACTGTTCAGTTAAAAGCGGTTCTATTATAGTGTTAGATCTATCCCCGTAAGGTATCTTGTTCTTAATGTTTTCTATTTTTTCTAATAAATTTAAATCTTTAAGTTCACTGATAATTTTTTTTCTAGCTTCAAATCTATCGAGTCCAACATAAGTTTTAATTCCGTTCCCATTAATTTTTCCATCTTTCTCTAAAATATTAATAATTTCTAATCTATTTCTTTTTCCAACATCGTAATCATTAAAATCATGAGCTGGTGTGATCTTAACTGCACCTGTGCCCTGCTCTGGGTCTGCATAGTGATCTAGGATAATTTTAATCTTTCTATTAACAATTGGAATTATTGCAAATTTTCCAACAAAATTTTTAAACCTTTTATCTTTAGGGTTAACAGCAATAGCTGTATCACCCATCATTGTTTCTGGTCTTGTTGTTGCAATAGTTATTTGATCTTTTGAATCTTCTATGGGATAGTTAATATAATAAAGCTGTGACTGGACTTCATTCTGTATAACTTCTAAGTCAGATATGGCAGTTTGTAATTTAGTATCCCAGTTAACTAATTTCTTATCCTTATATATTAATTTCTTATTATAAAGAGCTACAAAGACTTTTGTTACAGCTTCGGACATCTTGCTGTCCATTGTAAATCTTGACCTAGACCAGTCACACGAACAACCAAGTTTTTTTAGTTGCTCAAGAATTAAACTACCTGACTCAGTTTTCCATTCCCATACTTTTTCAATAAATTTTTCTCTGCCAATATCATTTTTGTTTATATTTTCTTTTTCAAGATTTTTTTCAACAATTGCTTGAGTTGCTATACCGGCATGATCTGTACCTGGTTGCCACAAAGTTTCGTATCCATTCATCCGGTAATATCTTATTAAAACATCCTGCAAGCTATTATTAAGAGCGTGTCCCATGTGTAGTTTACCTGTAATATTAGGTGGTGGAATGACGATTGAAAAGGTTTTCTTTGTTTTTTTGGGGTTTGGTTTAAATAAATTATTTTTTTCCCATAAATCGTATATTTTTTTTTCTTGAACCAAGTGATTGTACTTTGTAAATTTCATAAAAGTATTTAGCTTAATTTATTAGTAAATTTATATCAAAGTAATATTCATCACTCAAGATATCAAATTATGTTTTTATAAAATAGAATAATAGAAATTATTTTTTAAAAAAAGATTTTTTTATTTCTAAGTTCTGTAAAATCTTCCTTATCATCAATGTCAAACCCATTATTTCTTTTTGTAACAATTGGTATTGGATTTTTACAGATTCTGTTTTTTTCTTTAATATAGGTTTTTTTGTGAGCAATTATTGCAGCGCTATTTAGAGTGTATAGTGGTTCTAAGTCCTGTGTTCTTGGCCACTTAATAATATTTGTATTGTGAGATAACCATCCATTTACATTTGAGTATATAAATTTTTGTACTTTATCTGCACTAAAAGCACTTGTTTTTTTTGGACTCTTTCTTTTCAAAAAATTTTCTATAAAATCTTTATAATTTAATGCTGTAAACATAGGGCTTGTTACATGCGTCCACAAAATATATTTACCAGCACAGATTTTTGGAGCAAGATCAATCAATTTTTGTAAAGAGTGATCTGATGATAGTCCTGCGCTTCTCTTGTGAATTTTGATCCAATTAAACTTTTTACAATAACTTTCAACTATTTTACAATTTGTTGTGACAATAAACTCAAAATCATATTTCTTTTTATTTATCTTTATTAATTTTTTTAATTGTTTAATTTTTATTTCTAAAAGACCCAATTTAAATTTTCTAAAAGGTTTTATATTTTTATTTTTAATTCTTTTGCTGCCTTTTCTAATAGGTATAAAGAAACTAATCATTTTGTGAAAGATGAACAGATAAAATATTTAAAGTAAAAGATACCTTAAAATAAAGATTTGTTTTTTTGTTTAAAAGTTTTTTCATTTATCTAAATAGTTACTAGACCAAGCGGCAATGATAGATGATATGTAATCTGCATCCTTAGTTTTAGTAATTAAATGATCAGCT
>Ga0307986_10001358_pt1 | contig 17798 bp, 14 predicted proteins | sample EllFjometageno82_FD_203170 | JGI IMG/M metagenome (GOLD analysis project Ga0307986, IMG submission 203170) | Marine microbial communities from Ellis Fjord, Antarctic Ocean - #82 | ecosystem: Environmental > Aquatic > Marine > Unclassified | place: Southern Ocean | collected 2014-10-09
CCATTAGGGCTACAGCTGCAAGAGCAAACAATTTAAGTTTTTTCATAAAAAACTCCCTCTTTAGTTAGTTTTTATTATTAGTTTATATAAACTAAGCACAAGTTATCTTGCACTAAGATTGTGGGTTAATTATCAAATAAAAAGAGATTAATGAAGAAATAATTGTAGCTAATAAACATTGATTTTGCTTATTTTTTAAAATTAAATGCAATTTGTGATTTAAAAACCAACAAAATAGAGCAAAACGAATCAAAAATTATGTCAGATAAATTAAAGAAAATTTATGACCAATCCTTAAATAATCCTGAAAAATTTTGGCAAGAGGCTTCGAATGATATTTTTTGGTTTAAAAAACCTACTAAAATTTTAAATAAATCTAATCCACCTTTTTATAAATGGTTTGAAGATGGTGTAACAAACACATGTTACAATGCTTTAGACATCCATGTAGATGAAGGTCGGGGAGATAAGCTTGCTCTAATTTATGATAGTCCAATATCTGGAAATAAAAAACAATTCACCTACAAAGAATTAAGAGAAAAGGTTTCAAAATTTGCAGGAGGACTTAGAAATCAAGGCGTAAACAAAGGTGATAGAGTTATAATTTATATGCCTATGATACCTGAAGCTATTATTGCAATGTTGGCTTGTGGAAGAATTGGTGCAATTCACTCTGTTGTTTTTGGTGGTTTTGCATCAAGTGAACTTGCCAGTAGAATAGATGATAGTAAAGCAAAAATAATAGTTACTGCCTCATGTGGCTTTGAACCAGGAAAAACTGTTGAGTACAAACCATTGGTAGATGCAGCTATTAAAATGGCTTCTCATAAAATAAATAAGATGATCCTATTTCAAAGAATAGATCATACTGTTGAATTAAATGCTCCAAACGAAATCAGCTGGAACGAAGCACTTTTAAATGCAAATGAAGTAGATTGTGTTAAAATGAATTCAAATGATTTAGCTTATATTCTATATACCTCAGGAACCACTGGAGTGCCAAAAGGAATTGTTAGAGATATTGGTGGTCACATAGTTGCTCTTAAATGGACTATGAAAAATATTTATAATATTGATACTGATGATGTTTGGTGGTCAGCGAGTGATATTGGTTGGATTGTTGGGCACTCATATATTGTTTATGCGCCTTTATTTAAAGGATGCACCACAGTATTGTTTGAGGGAAAACCAGTTGGAACTCCAGACGCAGGTGCTTTTTGGAAAATAATTTCAGACTATAAAGTAAAATCTCTTTTTACAGCACCAACTGCTTTTAGGGCAATTAAAAAAGAAGATCCTGAGGGTAAATTTTTTTCTAAATATGATCTTTCTAAATTTGAAAGTCTATTTCTTGCTGGTGAAAGAGCTGACCCAGATACAATTAAATGGGCAGAAAGTTTATTAAATGTTCCTGTAATTGATCATTGGTGGCAAACGGAAACAAGTTGGGCCATTAGCTCTAATTGTACAGGAATAGAAATGATGAAAACAAAATATGGTTCAGCTTGTAAGGCTGTACCTGGTTATGATGTTAAAATTATGAGGCCCGATCAAACTTTAGCAAAGCCTAATGAAATGGGAGATATAGTTGTAAAACTTCCCCTGCCTCCAGGAACTTTTCCAACATTATGGAATGCAGATAAAAGATATAAAGATAATTACATGACTAATTATAAGGGTTATTATGAGACGTATGACGCGGGTCACATAGATGAAGATGGTTATATTTGGATCATGTCTAGAACAGATGATATTATAAATGTTGCGGGTCATAGATTGTCAACTGGTGCAATTGAAGAAGTGCTATCTGAACATCAGTCTGTAGCAGAGTGCGCAGTGCTAGGAATTGCTGATAAATTAAAAGGACAGTTGCCAATAGGCCTTGTTGTTCTTAAGACAGGTGTAGAAAAAGATAACGAAACTATCTCAAAAGAATGTATAAAAATGGTTAGAGATACCATTGGGCCTGTTGCGGCACTTAAAATTGTAATTGTTATTAAGAGACTGCCAAAAACTAGATCTGGCAAGATATTAAGAGGAACTATTAGAAAAATTGCTGACAATGAAGATTATAAAATACCAGCAACAATTGATGATCCTGCAATTTTAACTGAGATAAAAGAAGATTTAATTAAGAATAATGTTCTTAAATAATGTTTAAGACATATCTAATTTTGATGGGTGCAATCCTTTGTGAGGTATGTGGAACAATGTTGTTACCATTTTCACAAAATTTTACAAAAATCATTCCAACAATTATTCTTGCGGTTTTATACTTGTTATCTTTTTATCTTATAACTTTTGTGGTTGATAAACTTTCAATCGCTATTGTTTACGCGACATGGAGTGGTCTTGGCGTGTTTACTATTGCCATATTGGGCTATGTTTTCCTTAAGCAATCATTGGCTTGGCAAGCTATATTGGGTTTATTCTTAATTGTTATTGGGGTTGTATTGGTAAATATTTTTACAGTAAAACTTAATTAAACTCTAGAGGTGTTCCCTCAGGATCCCCTAAAATTTTACCATCTTGCATTTTAATTTTTCCAGCAATAATTGTTGATGTAGGTGTACCTTTAAATTTAAATCCGTCAAATGGAGACCAGCTACATTTGCTTTCAATATTTTCATTTTTAATTTCAATTATTTTGTTCATATCTACAATTGTAAAATCAGCATCAAATCCCTCTTTAATAAATCCTTTGTTTTTAATTCCAAAAATTTTAGTTGGGTTTTCACAGACAAGATTCATCAATTGATTAAGAGATAGTTTGCCATCATTAACATGATTGAGCATAACCGGCATAAGAGTTTGAACACCTGGCATACCTGACGGTGAATTTGGATATTCTTTTTCTTTATTTTCTTTTAAATGCGGAGCATGATCGGAGCCAATTGTATCATTAAAATTATTCTTAACTCCATACCATAATCTATCATAATGAGATTTATCTCTTAAAGGAGGATTCATCTGGGCATAAGTTCCAAGTTTGTTGTAACAATCTGGAGCATATATTGTTAAATGTTGTGGAGTAATCTCAAATGTAATATTACCCTTGTGTTGTGATAAGAAATCAATCTCCTCTTTTGTGGTAACATGAAGAATATGTGCTTTTTTCTTATACCGCTCAGCAATTCTAACTATTCTTCTAGTAGAAGAAATTGCACATTCAACACTTCTCCAAATAGGGTGTGAGTGAACATCACCACTTTTAATTAGTTTTTTATTAATATTTAAAATTTCCTCGTCTTCGGAGTGTACAGCAACAACTTTTGAGCTACTCTGAAATACTTTTTCAATGTCAGCTTCATGCTGGACTAGCAAATTTCCAGTTGAAGAACCTGCAAAAAGTTTAATTCCACAGCACCCTTCTAAATCTTTCAAATCTGCTAACTCGTTTGCATTATCTGGGGTTGCTCCAAAATAAAAAGCGTAATTGCAATACATTCTATTTTTAGCGAGATCTAATTTTTTTTGAAATTCTACCTTATTTGCTGTTGGTGGATTAGTGTTGGGCATTTCAAATACAGTAGTAATCCCCCCAACAATGGCGGCTCTACTTCCAGAGTGGAGATCTTCAGTATCTGTTGAGCCCGGTTCTCTGAAATGAGTTTGAGTATCTATACATCCTGGTAGAACCGTTTGACCTTTGGCATTTAATATTTTTTTAGCTTCTTCAGAAATTTGACCAATCTGATGAATTTTACCATCTTTAATTGAAACATCTATGTCTTTTAACTCACCATCGATGTAACATTTTCCATTTTTAATTATAAGATCTAACATTTATGAAAAAAGTAATTATATTAAAAATGAGGATCAATCAAATATGAATAGTAAAAATGTGTATATTTTAGATGATAGGGCGATCCTTTACCTTAATGGTGGGGGGACTAAAGATTTCCTGCAAAATTTAATTAGCAATAACATTGATAAAGTAAGTGATAGTTCAAGCTGTTTTACATCTTTATTATCTCCACAAGGAAAATTCTTGTATGAGTTTATTATCATTAAACATAAGTCTGGTTATCTTATTGATTGTGAAAAATCTCAAGCTGATGGATTATTCAAACAATTAAGTATTTATAAACTTAGATCAAAAGTTGAAATTCTTAATCTTAGTAATGAATTTGTAGTTGCTGCATTCACTCATGAAAAGTTTCTAACATTTGAAGAATCTCAAGATCTTCCAGGGTTCACTTTAAAATATAGAGAGGATCCAATTTTTTTAGACCCACGTAATAAATATTTAGGGGCTAGATTAATCATTAATTTAGAAAAACTTTATTTGTCTTTAAAAAAGCTTGATTTACTAGATTCAAATATTGAAAACTATTATTCATTTAGTCATAAACTTGGAATAGTTCCAAAAGATTTCAATAAATTACAAAATAAATTATTTGGAATTGAATGTAATTACGAAGAGTTGAATGGTATTGACTTTAAAAAAGGCTGTTATGTTGGGCAAGAAAATACAGCAAGAATAAAACTTAAAAATAAGCTTTCTAAAAGATTATTACCAATAAATATAGTCAAAGGTAAATTATTAGAAGGTGAAAGTATTTATTATAATGAAAATGAAATTGGCAAAGTATTGATAGAAAAAGATTATCCATTTGCCTTGATTAAATACCGTGATGAAAATTTTAATGGAAAGTCTGATTTTAACACTAAGGGTGCCTTAATTAAGATTGAAAAACCTGCCTGGATTTTAACATAATTATTAAGTTTGGTGCGGTCAGAGAGACTCGAACTCTCATGGACTAGGTCCACACGGCCCTCAACCGTGCCTGTCTGCCAATTTCAGCATGACCGCAATATGTCTCATAATAAATTAATGACAATTATCTTTCAAATTGATAACTTTTGCTATGGAATTTACACAAGAAGTTCAAAAAGCAACAGATCCTATATATCAAAAAATTTCTAAGGTTATGCCTGAAATTGAATGGTCTATTCACGCTCCTTATATTCATAAAATCAATCAATTAAAAAGAGAGAAGAATGCAATTATTCTTGCCCACAATTATCAAACTCCCGAAATTTATCATGGTATAGCAGATGTTGCTGCTGACTCTTTGGCTCTTGCAATAGAAGCAGCTAGAACTAAAGCAGACATAATAGTCATGGCTGGAGTTCACTTCATGGCAGAAACTTCGAAGTTGATGAGTCCAGAGAAAAAAGTTCTGCTTCCAGATATGGATGCAGGTTGTTCGTTATCATCATCTGTAACTGGTAAGGATGTAAGGCTGTTAAAAAAAAAATATCCAGGTGTGCCAGTCGTTTCGTACGTTAATACTTCTGCGGAGGTTAAAGCAGAAACGGATATTTGCTGCACATCAGCAAACGCAGTAAAAATTGTAGAGTCTCTTGGTGTTAAAAAGGTAATTTTTTTACCAGATGAATACCTGGCAAAATATGTTGCTTCTCAAACAAATGTTGAAATTATTGCCTGGAAAGGGATATGCATGGTTCATGACCAGTTTAATGAAAAAGAAATTAACGATATTAGAGAGAGAAACCCAGGAATAAAAATTATAGCACATCCAGAGTGTCCACCTGAAGTAATTAAAGCAAGTGATTTTGCTGGCTCAACTGGTGGTATGATTGATTATGTAAAAAATAATCAACCAAAGAAAGTTATGATGGTTACCGAATGTTCAATGAGTGACAATATTCAAGTCGAAAATCCTAACGTAGAATTTATTAGACCATGTAACTTTTGTCCCCATATGAAAAAAATTACTTTACCAAAAATTTTAGATTGTCTAGAAAATGAAACTGGTGAAATAATAATGGATAAAGAAACAATTGAAAGAGCAAGAATTCCCGTTGAAAGAATGATAGCCATTGGCAGATAAATAAGTGTCAAAAATAAAACTTAGCAAAGATTTCATTAGCCATACTGTTAAGCGAGCTCTTAACGAAGACCTTTATCCTTCTGGAGACATAACTTCAAGTTTAGTTAAAAATAATAAAGTTATAAAATTTAAACTTTTATCAAATCAAAATGCAATTATTGGTGGCTTATTATTTGCAAAACATGCTTTTAATTTAGTTGATAATAAAATTAAATTCATAATTAAAAAAAAAGATGGCTCAAAAGTAAAAAAAGGCTCTTTGATTGCAACAATTGAAGGTAAAGCTAAAAACATACTAATAGCAGAAAGAGTTGCTTTAAATTTTTTATCTCATATTTCAGGTATTGCTACAAAAACAAATCAATTTGTAAAACTTTCTGGTAAAAAATGTAAAATTTGTTGCACACGTAAAACAATTCCAAATTTGAGAGTTATTCAAAAATATGCAGTTAAATTAGGTGGTGGTACTAACCATAGATTTAATCTAAGTGATGAATATTTGATTAAAGACAATCATATCGCATCTTCAGATTTAAAAAGTTTAGTTTCCTTGGCTATTAAAAATAAAAAAGGAATAAAAATTACAGTTGAAGTTGATAATTTAAAACAACTCAAAACTATTATGGGTCTTAAATTTAATACTGTCCTATTCGACAATATGACTATTAAAAATTTAAAGGCAGGTGTTAAAATTGCTAAAAAATACTATGAGACTGAAGCTTCGGGCAACGTTAATTTAAAAACAATTAAATCTATTGCCGCAACCGGTGTGAATAGAATTTCAATTGGAAGCATAACCCATAGCGCTTCAGCTATTGATTTAAAACTAGAAATCTAAGATACATATTTAGAAAGATCAGGTTTAAAATAATTGGGTCCTTTCATGACTTTTCCAGATTCATTATAAATTGGTTTACCATTTTCATTTAATTTACTCATATTAGAATTTTGAACTTCTTCAAAACACTTATCCAAATCTATTCCGAATGCATGTCCTGCTCCATAAGTAACATACAAGATATCTGTTAGTGCGTCAGCCACTTCTAATAAATCCCTGTTATTAATTGCTTCTATAAGTTCCTCTAGTTCTTCTTTAATTAAATCAATCCTAAGTTTATTGATTTTATCTGAACTAAATGAAGGTTTATTTTTGACTTCTTGGCCAAAAGTTTTCATGAAAATTCCTACTCTATTAAAATTTGACATTTTGCTCCTGTAAGTTTTTTAAAATTTAATGTATGTTTATAATTATTTATTAGTTATAAAATAATCAATGAAATTAAGAAAAGAATTTGACAGTATTGGAAGTGTTAATGTCCCAAATGATAAATATTGGGGCGCATCAACTCAAAGATCTAATAAATTTTTCAATATAGGTAAAGTTCTAGTTAATATTTTAATTATAAAATCTATTGCAATTATCAAAAGATCAGCAGCAATAGTTCATAATAAAGATAAACTAATTGATAACAGGATATCTAAGGCAATTATCAAGGCATCTGATGAAGTTATTAACGGCAAATTAGATGAAAACTTTCCTCTTAAAGTTTGGCAAACTGGCTCGGGCACACAAACTAACATGAATGTTAATGAGGTAATTGCTAATCGAGCAATAGAATTTTTAGGTGGTAAAAAAGGATCCAAAAAACCAGTTCACCCTAATGATCATGTAAATAAATCTCAATCAACTAATGATGTCTTCCCAACAGCAATGCATATTTCTGTGGCTCAAGAAACTATCAGTAAATTATTGCCTAGTTTAAAAATCTTAGAAAAAGAACTAAAAAAAAAATCTTCTGAGTTTAAAAATATAATTAAGATCGGAAGAACTCATCTACAAGATGCCACTCCTCTATCACTTGGACAAGAATTTTCTGGATATCACGTTCAGGTCAAAAAAAGTATCGAAAGAATAGAGTACGCATTAAAAGAAATCTTTTATCTTGCACAAGGTGGAACGGCTGTAGGAACTGGAATAAATTCTAGAAAAAACTTTGACAAAAAGATTGTCAAAGAAATTGCTAAATTTACAAAAATCCCATTTAAACCGGCTGCAAATAAATTTGCAGAATTAGCGGCGCATGATTCAATAGTAAATTTTTCAGGAACTTTAAATACTTGTGCGGTAGCTCTGATGAAAATATCTAATGATATTAGATTTTTAGGATCTGGTCCTAGAGCTGGTTATGGTGAGCTTATTTTACCAGAAAATGAACCTGGCTCGTCTATCATGCCAGGAAAAGTTAACCCAACTCAATGTGAAGCCGTAACTATGGTTTGTGTGAAAGTTATAGGGAACCATAATGGCATCACTATTGCGGGTTCGCATGGGCATTTTGAATTAAATGTTTTTAAGCCTCTAATTGCACATAACATATTGCAATCAATAGACTTGATAGCTGATAGTACAAAAAATTTTGCCCTGTATTGTGTTAACGGGATAAAAGCCAACAAGAAAAAAATTCAAGAACATCTTGATAATTCGTTAATGTTAGTTACGGCTTTAGCTCCACACATTGGTTACGATAATGCTGCAAAAATTGCAAAAACTGCTCTCAAAAACAATACAACATTAAAATTTGAAACATTAAAAACAGGATTAATAAAAGAAAAAGATTACAACAGAATTGTTGACCCTAAAAAAATGATCTATCCATCTTAAAAATTACTAAATAAATCCTTTATTGAATTTCTAAAAAGAACTTTATTAAAAATATTTATTCTTTTTGAATTAAAATCATTTATAAAATTATCTAAATTTATGTTTGAATCGCCATCAATTTTTAGATTATCAAATTCAATCTTATTTTCATTAACGTTAAAGAAGAAATCAAGTTTGATTTTTTCTATTTTTTTTCTGTAAGTTTTTTTAACTTGGTATTGTTTGTAAAATTCATCAATATCATTGAAATTGAAGCTTGCTGACCCAGCAAAAATTATTTTATTATTTTCACTAATTAGTTGAGTGTTATCTACGTTTATTAGAATTGAATTCTTCCAATTTAAAGTAGAGTTTTTTATGACAATATTACCTTGCTCAAAATAAATTTTTAAGGCAATATCTCTTAAATAATTTACGTTTCTAATGCTATCAAAATCAATATTGATCTCTGCATTTAAACTTTGATTGTTTAATATTTCTGAATTCAGTAAATCTAAAAAAATCGAGTTATCATCTAATATTTTGGCAATGTCTATTTGATAAAGTTTTAAATCAGAAGATAAATAAAAAGGTTTAAAATCAATTTTACCTTTAAAGTTATTTGCATCGACATTAAAATTTAATGAATTTTTATTAATAATGTAGTTAATCTTTTTTAATTTGTTTATGATTTTAAAATTCATTAAACCAATTATATTTTTTTCACTATAATCAAGATTATTTTCAATATTTAATCTTAATTTATGAACGTCTATTTTAATAAATGCATTTTTATTCTGAAGGTCATTAACAATTTTTATTTTCAATGGAATATTGAAAATCTCTAGACTGGCATTGAGCTCTTGATTAAATTCATCATTATATAAAAAATTCAGTTTTTTTATGTTAGTTAGAAAAATTACGTCTTCACTTAGATCTTTGAAAAATAATTTGCTATTTTTAAAATTAATATAGTGATCACTGCTATTTGAGTTTAGAACTTTTTTAAAAAAGTCTGAATTTTTTGAACTAATATCAAATTCTGTTTGTTTAAATAATAAATTTTTTATCTTGAGATTTTTTAATGAAAAAAAATTATTAATTTCAATGTAAATTTTTGTAAAGTCAGATTTTCCTAAATTTTTATCATAGTGAATTATAATTATGTCTTTAATAAAAAAATGTGGTTTTGGAAATAAATTATATGAGAGCGAGCCTTCAAGTTTAACCTCTAAATTGTATTTTTCTGATATTTGATTTTCTAATTTAATTTTAACTAAGTCTTCATCATAAATTGATGGAATTAAAAAATAAGTCAAAAATAAAGCAATAACTGATCCGGTAATTATTAAAATTTTCCTATCAATATTTGCTAAATTTATTTTTACTTTTTTTTTAGAGTTTATTAAAACTTTTAAATTATCAAAAAAACTTCCTATTCGCGCATTAACTGATAATGATAATTTATTAAATTTTTTTAATAATAAAAATTTTTTTAACATTGAATGAAAGCTTATAATTAAATATTTAGAATGGTAAACTTAGATTATCTTAAAAATCTTAATGACGCACAAAAAAAGGCTGTAACTCATTTAGATGGGCCACTATTGATTGTTGCTGGGGCTGGTTCTGGAAAAACCAAGGTTTTAACAAGCAGAATTGCTCATATCATTGCTGAGAAAAAAGCCTTTCCGAACCAAATTCTATCTGTAACCTTTACTAATAAAGCCGCAAAGGAAATGCAAAATAGAGTTAGTAAAATTCTTGGTGCTGGTGCTACAGGATTATCATGGTTAGGCACATTTCATTCTATATGTGCAAAACTATTAAGAAAGCATGCTTCAGCTGTAAACCTAAATTCAAATTTTACAATTATAGATACAGATGATCAGATGAGATTGATTAAAAACATATGTAAGGCAGAAAATATAGATATTAAACAACTTGCTCCTAGATATGTACTTGCAATTATAGATAAGTGGAAAAACAAAGGACAGTATCCCAATGAAGTAACTATTAATCATAAAGATATTTATGAAAAAACCATATTACCTGTTTATAAAATCTATCAACTAAAACTTACTAGTCTAAACGTGTGTGACTTTGGAGATTTAATTTTACATACTGTAAAAATTTTAGAAAAAAATGATGATATTAGAGAAATATATTCAAGAAATTTTAAATATATCTTGGTAGACGAATACCAGGATACTAACTACATACAAAGTAGATGGCTGAATTTACTAGCTCAAAAAAATAAAAACCTCTGTTGCGTGGGGGATGATGATCAATCAATTTATAGCTGGCGTGGTGCAGAAATTAAAAACTTTTTAGAGTTTGATCAAATTTATGAAAATACAAAAGTAATAAGACTTGAAAAAAATTATAGATCCTCACAAAATATTTTATCTGTTGCTTCAAATCTAATAGCAAATAATCAAAATAGAGTTGGAAAAAATTTAATTGCAACTATGGAAGAAGGAGACTTGGTTAAATTAAACTGTTTTAAAAACGGAAGAGATGAGGCGATAGGTGTTTCAGATGAAATTGAAAAAAAATTGAAGAAAAAATATTCTTATAACAATATGGCAATTTTGGTAAGAGCTATATTTCAAACAAGAGAATTTGAAGAAAGATTTTTAAAGATAGGTATGCCTTATAGAATTTTAGGTGGTACTAAATTTTATGAGAGATCGGAAATTAAAGATTGTGTTGCTTACTTAAGATTGGTCCACCAAGAAAAAGATGATTTAGCCTTTGAGAGAATTGTCAATAATCCAAAGAGATCCATAGGTGATACCACATTAAAAACTGTACATGAGTTTGCAAGAAAAAATAATTTTAGTTTAGAGGTGGCTTCTATAAAAATGATTGAACAAAATTTGATTAAACCCAAAACAAAAATTGGCCTTAGTTTTTTTCTTAGTTCATTAAATAAATGGAGGAATGATTTAACAGTCAAAAATAAAGGTCACATTAATTTATTACAAATTATTTTAGACGAGTCTGGCTATTCAGCAATGCTAAAAAATAAAAAAGATGTGGATAACGAGAATAGATTGGAAAATATAAAAGAATTACTAAGTGCGATGAAAGAATTTGATAATTTAGAAAGTTTCTTAGAACATGTCGCTCTCGCAACTTCAGTTGACCAAGAGTGGGATGGGGAAAAAGTAAACATGATGACTATGCATGGCGCAAAAGGATTGGAATTTGATGTAGTTTTTTTACCAGGTTGGGAGGAAGGATTATTTCCTCATCAAAAATCTATTGAAGAAAAAGGACAAAAAGGCGTAGAAGAAGAGAGACGTTTAGCCTATGTTGGAATTACTAGAGCAAAAAAAAAGGCCATTATATCATTCTCTATGAATAGATTTTATCAAGGCGATTGGATAGACAGTATGGCATCAAGATTCATAGAAGAGTTGCCAGAAAAACATTTAGAAAAAAATTCTTTTTTTGACGAGGAGACTAATGAAGTTGAAGATTTTGAATTTAATCAAGATTTTGAAATGGAGAATGAAAAAAGAAGTCCTGGATGGATAAGATATCAAAAAAGAATTAAATGAATAATAAAATAAAAATTTTAAGAAATAAATTCAAAAAATACAATATTGATGGATATATTGTTCCAAAAAATGATGATTATTTTACTGAATATTCAAAAGTTAATAGATTAAAAATTATTTCTAATTTTACTGGATCAGCTGGAGTAGCAATTATTTTAAAAAATAAAAATTATTTATTTACAGATGGAAGATACACAATTCAAAGCCAGATAGAGTCTGGTAAAAATTTTAAAATTAATGGTTATGAAAAATTATTGAATTGTGATTTATTTAAAAATTTAACTTTAGGTATTGATCCTAAATTATTTACATATGATAAAATAAAAAAAAACTTTACAAAAAAAAATAAAATTAAACTTATTACTAATAATTTAATAGATGAAATTGAAAGTCAAAAAATTAATGACCATAAACTATTTTATTCATTAAAAGAAAATATAGTTGGTGAGAGCTCTGCTTCAAAAATTAATAAAATATCTAAATATCTTAAAAAAAATAAATCTGATTATTTATTTATAAGTGCTCCTGAAAATGTAGCATGGATTTTAAATATTAGGGGTGAAGATGGACCCAATAGCCCTTTACCAAATTCTAGACTAATAGTTAGTAAAGCAAAAAAACTCTTTTTAATCACTAAAATTCAAAAAGCTAAAAACCTTTTAAAAACAAAAATAATTAAAAAAAGTGAATTAATTGATGTTAATGATTTTTCAAAACTTATTCTTAAACTAAAAGGAAATAACTTTATAATAGATATTAAATCATGCTCAATTTATTATGAAGATATGATTAGATCTAAATTTAATATTACAATGAAAGAAGATCCAACTTATCTTTTGAAGGCAATAAAAAATAAAACTGAAATACAAAATATGATTAATTCTCATATTATAGATGGTGCTGCTTTAACAAAATTTATCTATTGGATAAAAAATATTAACAAAAAAAAGATCAACGAAGTACAGGCACAAAATAAATTAGAAAGTTTTAGAAAATTAAATAAAAATTATTTATATCCAAGTTTTGACACTATCGCAGGATCTGGAAAGAATGCAGCAATAGTTCATTATAGAGCTAAGAAACAAAACTGCAGAACTATAAGAAAAGAAGACATCTTTTTATGCGATTCAGGTGGGCAGTATAAATATGGTACCACTGATGTTACTAGGACAATTTGTTTTCAAAAACCCAAACCACACATTAAAGATATTTTTACAAAAGTTTTAAAAGGCCATATTGCAGTAGCAAACACGAATTTAAAAAAGGATAATACTGGTAAAAAAATTGATATTAGAGCTAGAAAATTTCTTAAAAAAAGTAATTTAGATTACGCTCATGGTACGGGGCATGGTGTCGGTTTCTTTCTGAATGTTCATGAAGGACCACAATCAATATCAAAATTTAATAAAATTCCAATAAGAGAGGGCATGATATTAAGTAATGAACCAGGTTATTATAAAAAAGAAAGTTTTGGAATACGTATTGAAAACTTAGTATTTGTTAAAAAAAGTAAAAAAAATATTTTTTTTGAAAATTTAACGCTCGCTCCAATTGAAAAAGAATTAATCAATTATAAACTTTTAACCTCCTTGGAAAAAAATTATTTATTCAAATATCACATCCATATTTACTCTAAAATATCAAAATATTTAAACTTAAAAGAGCGTAAGTGGCTAGCTAGTTTTATCTAGCATTCTTAAAAATTGATTCTCCTCTATAATTTTAATTTTAAGATCTTTAGCTGATTCAATTTTTTTTTTTGTGGGTTTTTCACCAATAATCAAATAATTCAATTTTTTCGAAACGGTGCTAACTGTAGTTCCAGAATTTCCTTCAATTAAAGATTTAGCCTCAGCTCTGCTAATTCCATTAAGTTTACCTGTTAACATAAATGTTTGATTTTTCAATGATCCATTTTTGTTTTCAATTGAAATATTTTTGATATTTAATATTTTCTGTAATTCATTCAATACATCTAGATTAACTTTATTGGAGAAAAAAATTTTAACAGAATTTACTTGGGTTTCTCCAATACCATCAATATTTAGTAACTCATTAAACTTCTTATCTTTTGATATGGACATAAATTTTGCAACAGATTTAAAATATTTTGAAAGTAGTTTTGCATTTTCTAAACCAATATGTCTAATGCCTAATGCGTAGATAAATTTATCTAAAGATATAATTTTTTTTTGATTAATTGAATACTTTAAATTTTCAACCGATTGTTTCCCCCACCCCTCTAGAGATTCTATTTTTTCAAAATCAAGTTTAAAAACATCCTGAGGTAGTTTTATTAATTTTAACTTCCAAAAATTTTCTACTATTTTTTTTCCAAATCCATCTATATTAAAAGCTTCTTTTGATACAAAGTGTTTTAACTTTTCGATTGAAATTTTTTCACATTGATATCCCTCACTAGAACATCTCCTCACTGCATCATTTTTTTTTGTGATTACATTAAATTCTTTGATTGTTTTTGAACCACAGGATGGGCAATTCTTTGGAAATAGAAATTTTAAACTATCTTTATATCTTTTTTTAATATCTACAGATAAAATATGAGGAATAACATCTCCTGCGCGCTCAACTATAACGGTATCATTCACTCTAATATCTTTTCTAATTATCTCATCTTCGTTATGTAAGGTGGCATTAGAGACTACTACTCCACCTATATTTACTGGTTTTATTTTAGCAACAGGAGTTAAGGCACCCGTTCTTCCAATTTGAATCTCTATATCAATTATTTGAGATATAGCTTGATTTGCTGAAAACTTATGTGCTATTGCCCATCTTGGTGCGTTAGCAACATAACCTAACCTTGATTGAAGTTTAAAATCATTAACTTTATATACAATTCCATCTATATCAAAATCTATACCACTTCTTAATTTTTCTATATCATTATAGTTTCTCATTAAATTCTTTGTTCCTTTTATAATTTTATTAAGCGGGTTAGTTTTAAATCCCCAATCTGATAAATTTTTTAAAAATTCATCTTGGCTATTTATCTTCATTCCATTCTCATAACCAAAAGTATAAGCAATAAACTTTAAAGGTATTTTATTTGTTTCCTTTGGATCTTTTTGTCTCAAAGATCCAGAGGCAGCGTTTCTGGGATTTGCAAATTTATCTTTCAATTTAGTAAAGTCACTATTCTTAATAAACACTTCACCTCTTATATCTACTTCACTGGGAAAACTACTATGGGTAATTAAAAGAGGAATATCATTAATTGTTTTTAAGTTTTCAGATATATCTTCACCTTCTTTTCCATCTCCTCTTGACAAACCTTTTTGAAATTTACCATTTTTGTAAATTAGTGATGCTGAAATACCATCTATTTTAGGTTCTGCGCTATACTCAATTTCAAAACTATTAGTCTTGTTAAGATAATTCATAATTTTTTTTTCAAAATTTTCAAGATCTTGTTCATTAAACGCATTACTAAGAGAAAGCATAGGTACCTTGTGTGCAGCTTTTTTAAAATGTCTTAGTGGTTTATGTCCAACAGTTATAGAGGGTGAGTTTTTGTCATTTAAAAAATTATATTTACTCTCTAATATTAATATTTCTTGGTTTAATTCATCGTATTCAGAGTCAGTAATTTTAGATACATTTTCATTATAATACTTTTTATTATATCTTTTAATTAATCTTATTTTTTCTTTATACTTGTTTTTGATTAATATCTTATTCATTTTAATCAAAAAGTTTTTTAAACTTATCTATTACACCTCTTTTATCTTTCTTAATGGTTTTTTTTATACGTTCTGAATAATCTTGGTTAAAAACTTTGTAAGATTTTTTGTACCAATCACTAGATAGATAATTATACCCTAAAATAGTTGCATACTTTTGTGACTCCCCCGTCAAACCTAATTTATAATTTATTTCAACCAATCTATGTAATGCCTCTGCTACAAAAACTGTTTGGTCATATTTGTTAATAACAGTTTTGAATCTATTCATTGCTGCTATCCATTTTCCTTTTTTAATATAATGCCTTCCTAGATACATTTCTTTAGATGCTAATAAATCTTGTATTAAATCTAATTTGAATTTTGCATCTAATGCAAAATCTGTATTGGGATAAGTTTTAACAATAAAACTAAACTTTTTTTTTGCTTGCATTAGTGGTTCGGAGTCTCTTTTTTCATCTTCAATTGTTTCGTAATAACACATTGCAATTAAATAGTGCGCATAGTCTAAATTTTTATCTGTAGGATATGTTTTAAGGTATCTTTCTAAATTTGCTAAGGCTTCTGCATAATAATTTTGCATGTAATATGAGTAAGATGCCATTAAAGCTGATTTTGGAGCCCATTGAGATTGTGGGTATAATAGCTCTGCCTCTAAAAATTTTTTTGCAGCAAAATATGGATCACTTTCACTTAGTGCTTTATAAGCTTCCCTGTAAGTTGCTACCAACTCTAAATCTTGTCTATTTTCTTTTATTAAAGAAATTTCTTTTTCTTCCTTTCCACAACTATTAAGAAAAAATAAAACAAATAAGACTGAGTAAATAATTTTTATCATAAATTCTAAAGAATTTATCTAATTATAAAGATAAAAAAAAATTATGCTATAGCTCTAAGTAAACTTTTATTTATTAATGTATGTGGAAGATTTCTTTCCTGTATTTCAATTATTGAAAAATTTTCATTATTATCAAACACTTTTCTTAAAATTTGGTTTGTTAGATAATGACCACCTTGTGAACACTTTATGCTTCCAATTATTCTATATCCACTTGTAAATAGATCACCAATACAATCTAAAATTTTATGATTAACAAATTCTTTTGGATTTCTTAACCCTTCTTTGTTTAAGATTTCTTTATCTTTAACTACAATGGCATTTTCTAAGCTTCCACCTTTTGCTAATCCTATTTTTTTAATAGCTTCAATATCCTCATAAAGGCAAAATGTTCTAGAATTAAAAATTTCGTTAAGATCATCCTCGTAAACATTTATTTTATTCTTCTGATTTCCTATAAAACTATTCTTATATTTTAGTTCAAAGTCTATATCTAAACTTAATTTGGATGGTTCTATGCTTATAAATCTTTCTTCATCCCTAAATTCAATTTTATTATTAATTTTAATAATTTTTATTGGCTTATTACTAACCTTAATTCCTACTTTTAAAATTTTTTCTATAAATTGTTTGGCTGATCCATCTAAAATTGGAACTTCCTCATTATCTATTTCTATTAATGCATTATCAATACCTAGGCCAAACAGTGCACCCATTAAGTGCTCGATAGTTGAAACTTTTACTCCCTGATTATTTGATATAGTTGTATTTAAAGAGGTGTTGCTAACATTTGCAAAGTTAGGGTAAACTAAATTATTATTTCTCAAATCTATTCTTTGAAAAACTATTCCCGTATCAGGCTCAGAACTTTTAATATTCACGTTGACTAACTTACCACTATGCAAGCCAACACCCTGAAAGGTAACGGTATTTTTAATAGTTTTTTGATTTAACAATGGCACCCGAAACTTGTAATGCTAGTAAAGAGAGAATTGAAAACAACAAATATTACTGTAAAATACGTATTTAACTAAAAAAGTTAAAAAATTTTTCAAAAAAACCATTGTTTTTTGAGGGTTTATTTATGAACAAAATTTCTTTTTTATTAAATCCATTTGACAGCTCATAAGCGAGAGTAAATATATTATTTTTTCCAGGGTAATTATAACTATCAACATACTCGTA
>Ga0307986_10001359_pt1 | contig 17797 bp, 10 predicted proteins | sample EllFjometageno82_FD_203170 | JGI IMG/M metagenome (GOLD analysis project Ga0307986, IMG submission 203170) | Marine microbial communities from Ellis Fjord, Antarctic Ocean - #82 | ecosystem: Environmental > Aquatic > Marine > Unclassified | place: Southern Ocean | collected 2014-10-09
AACGCAGGCTCACCACTCGCGCAATGGAGTGTTTGGACTGCACTTGAAACCCACATGATGATTCAGGAACAATTTGGTTGGCAAGTCTACACATCTGCCTTTAGCCAGTACTACAATAGTTCACTAAGCCATCCAACAAATGATGCACAAGAATACAATTCGTGGGCAGCTAGAATCTCCAATGAAACGGGGATGAATCTGATTCCTTTCTTGCGCGCATGGGGTTTGCCGATAAACGATGCAACCTTTGCAACTGTAAATCATCTTCCAGTATGGAATAGCGACCCGCTGCGAGGCTGGGTTCATGATTACCAATCGATTTTACAAAACCTTACAGCCAGCAATATCACAACAACCTCCTCAACTCTACAGTGGAGTAATTATGACAATGGTACAGATGTTAACCAAACCATTTGCTGGGGATTATTTGATGGCGGAACAACCAAATCAGCATGGACTTCCTGTTCAAGTCAAGGCTTAGCGATAGTTGGTTCTGAGCAGAAAGACGTGACTGGATTAACAACTTCTTCAACTTATTATTGGCGGGTTTTAGGCGAAGGGGCTAGCGGAGATCATTGGACAGATGCCCAGTCATTCACAACAAATTGACAGAGCCCACGCTGTGTCCGGATCACTCAATAACAACAATAACCATCCACCACCTACGATATGACTACATGGCCTTGTTATGGCTCTTAACTTTCAATTTCTAAGATTAAGTTAAAACTACATGAGGTACAACTCTAACTTTTTATCATTTTATGATACACCGATTAGCTCAAATACATCATACGCTCAAATAATTTTGAGGGGCGACGATGAAGCCGAAGTTTTTTGTCGCACTTGCACATACAGACACTATTGCGTGCTTCACATCCACAGTAGATGAAAAACGAACAAGGATTTCTAATCTGAATTTATTCCCCGACTCGTTAAAGGAAAACTTGTTGTTCAGCATGTCTTTTGACTCGGCAATTCACTACGATTCGATGTCAAGTGATCTTGACCCAATGGGTAACAGTGGTGCACTAAATGCCCACGATACTCCTCCAAAACGCATGTTTGCAGATTGTGGAGCATTTCAGTTTCGAGAATTACCCCGGCCAATGTTGAGAACTATTGAGTTAAATCACGAAATCGCATGGGATTATTATGAGAAAAAACACATCAAGGCTAAACATCAATGGGACGAGATTCTTCTCTGTTCCCCCGATCATATCATCACCGCAGATATGGATGATGAGCAAAGCAAAAGCCGCTTCGAGTTCATCAAAGAAAACGCATCACCCTTCCTCGAAAAGTCAAAGTCAGATCCACGGGTTTTTGCCGTTGGTGTGATTCATGGAAGGAATATTCAAGAGCGTATCGAACAATACGAGATGTTTAAGTCCATAGGATATGAATACGTGGCATTAGGAGGCATGGTTCCTTATTCTACGAAACAACAACAAGTGTTAGAGATTGTTGCTGGAATAATAGATATCGAGGCTCCTTTCATTGATCAAAGTAGCATTCTTGGAAGATGCCGAAGGGATGGGGTAAAATTGCATATCTTTGGATTGAATAGCCCTGATTGGATTCGCTGGTGGCATCGCTTGCAGATAGATTCGTTCGATGGTTCAAAATTATCCACTGAAGGGGCTGCAAATGGATGGTATTACGTTCCAAATGATGGAAAGGGCTCGGGCAGGGATATGCCGGACAAACCGACCAGGGTTGGGCAATTGTATCATCGAATCGCTGTTAAAAAGATGAAAAGTGATTCGTGGTCATGGGGTGAAAAGCCACTGATAGGAAACTCGCTTTGGGATATTAAATATAGAGATGAGTTGAAATCCAAGAAGGTAAAAAAAGAAATAATTCGTGTTTGCGGGAAAAATGTAATCGTTAATGGGATTCAAACTCAGTGCTTCTGTACTGCATGTAAATACCTTAAGTCTTCGAGATGCACAAGTGAAAGGTGTTGGTACAGAAAAACCAATCCGAATGAGCGGCACGTGGCAGAAGCTAGAATGATGGGTTCAACCGAACACAATATGGGGCGTGTTGCTCACAATGCGTTTGTTGTATCTTGGTTGATTGAGCAAATTGAGAAGTACGCCAAAGAGGCAGATGAAAGCGAAATTGGTGAAGAAAACTCTTGGTTATTGAATTGGAAAACTATTGAGGTGATGCATTGACGACGCATGTTCTATTAGCTTGTTCTAAGTCAAAATCATCTCCTCACAATGATGAACTCACATGGACTTCTCAGACCACTCTAGAGACTTGGAAAACGGCATGGCAAAGCCAAAAAAACCGTATCCCTGCTTTAAAATTATACACCGGTCGGATACTAAACGAGCAAATTAAAATTTGCAAGCAATTTGATGATGTAAAAGTATACATCATTTCTGCAGGAGCGGGCCTCATATATCCAATTTCTAAGAAAATACCAAGTTATGAAGCGACGTTTCAGGGCCGCAACAGAGAGAAGGTTGGCCAATGGTGTGAATTGCCAGAAGGGGGCCTTGAAAACCTATCCTTGAAAGCGAAAGACATTGTCGTCTGCTTTGCTCCACCAAGCTACCAACGAGCGATGAAAAATGATCCACAGTTCGAAGAGATTCGTAGCCAACTTACTGTACTTTCAACATCTCCATTGGCCAATGTAGCAAAGCATACTATCAAAATTCATCCCCGGGCAAAGGAAGCACTGAAAGTTTCCTCAAGAGATTTGAATACTGAATTGACAAAGAAGTATTTCACAGAGGGTGAAAAAGGATTTGAATCGCTATACAAAGATTGTTTATTGTTACCAACAACCACCAAACGTCGTTCAGTCGGCGATAAAGAACTTCGTCAATTGATTTCTGCAGCCCCTGCATCAATCAAATCTAATATCACGAAAACGGTTCAATATATCCGTAAAGATTGCCATGTTTCGTCCATTGATACGAGAATACGCCGTATTTTACTTGAACTCCGAAATTCCTAATAAACAAAGTATTTTCTTGCACAGGACTCTTAATTTTCAAGTTCCATGTTGGGGGAAAAGATTAAGAAATATAGTTGTTCATTGTTTTGTATGCCCCATGAAATTGCAATGCATATTTCCGGATGTTCATGTGGCTTAGGAGATGTCAAAATGACTCCGAGTGATTATTTGAAACAATGCGTATTAAAAAGATTCAAAGAATCACGTAAAGAAAGGCGATTTTCATCCAGTAATATACGTAAGATTTTACTAAGAAACACCAAATTTTCTAAAGAACTGGAAACACCGTGGAAAGAGGAGAAATTATTTGACGATTTGCCTGTGCGCGGTAGAGAACCTCTTCTCTGCCCATACGAATATCCAGTTGGAACAAATACAAGTGATGAATATCGGGGAAAGCGGATGAGGGCAGGTTTTTTCATGCTCAAATTCCAATCGCCTTTCAATAAGTATTACGGCGAATCTGAAATCGCCCACCTTATTCGAATATCCAAATCTGTAGATGATGGATTCGATTTGAAACCATACCTGTATTATGCTCACTGGCATGGAGAACTTCTGGCTTGCCCGTGTCTCGATGATCCAATATACTTGTCAAACTGGGACAATGACAGTGAAGGCGGAGGCACTAAAGATGCATTCACTTTCAGAATAAAAGATGAGACAAGGACTCTAGTTCTTGGTAAAACCGAAAATGAGGGAACCGATTCCCCAAAGCGTTGTTTTAATCCCGATGGGGGAATTATTATCGGTGACGATGCTCCAAGTGTGTGGTTTAGTACTGCTCGCGTAATAAACAAACAAACGGTTTATGAAAAACAGTATAACTATTCAAGCAATATTTCGAAAAGAAGTTTTGCGTATGGACGTAAATTTAGTCTTGTTATTCCGGATAAACAATGGGACAAGGTTCAATCTTTTCTCCCCCCTCATGAAGATCCAAAAGAACTCCGTTGTTGGGGAGAAGACGATTCATTTGATCAAGAAATTAACGGAGTTGGGTATGTAGTTATTTATGGGAGATACAACACGACTGCTCGTCGGATATTAAATGACCTTTGTCATGTATACAAGCGAAATCCATGCTTTGCCACACGAGGCAGCATAACCGTCGATGTAATTGATCAATCTGGAAAATATCTTGGAAACAGTGAAGACCAGCAAATCTCTCTTCCCAAAGAATCAGTGGAGTTAAATTTACTGATTACGAATCGGCGAAAAGAATTATTGCAGAAATTATATATTTTTAGAACGCGAATATTCTCAAAGACATGTGTGCCTATGGTGGATTGGGTCGGGGAACATGTCAAGGAATCCGACTCTAAGATTATTTCCGGGGGGTGCGAATTTATGATCGATGCGAAAGAAACAGTGGCTCTATCCTTGAAAATAACAAATCTCCGAAAGGATTCATTCAGTATCGATTTCCAGGAGCTAGAAGCCGGGGAAATTCAAAGAGAATTATCCCATACTAGCCTTGATTTTAGGAGGGAGGCCGATGATTAACATTAACGCCGAAGGAGGCGAAATTGGGCAAGTAATAAACAGCCACGGATCAAACCAATACTTCTTCAACATAACAAGCAGCACGACCGAGACATCTCTTAAGGAACAAGGTTTTGACACATCAGAATTAAGATATGAGTTGAAAGTACTTAAAGTGGGCGAATCTTTCCAAATATCCAATGTTCTAGATTCACTTTCACAGTATACTCTCCCGCACCATTACGAACTAAAATGCACCACTGCGGTTATAGAAATAAAACCAATTGACGATGGGTATGAAGTTTTAGGTTGCGAAGTCGGAGGAGGCAGACTTTCAATAATTGTTGAAGGAGACGTCACAGATATCGTGGATTTCAAAATCGATTACCCCAATACCCCGGGGGTGCCTCGGAAGTGGTCTTATCGTTCTGGGCCAGTGTATATTCCAATCAACCTTAGTTTCGCAAATCCCATAAATTTCGAAGAACATGGATTAAATCGAGAGGGGAATAAGAACGGTTGGACAATGAAATCATTTACTCCCTATGTGGAAATACTCAAAGATGGCAAAACAATTGACAAGATACCGGTGGTATTTCGGTATTCTATTCTCGAGAACGATTGGAAACTCAAAAGGACCTATGAAGAAGGAGTTGAATTATACAGCATTTCTTTATTTAGTGATGATGTTGCTCAACAACTCCCCGGATTTAGGAACTTCGACATGTCTTGGTTTACTTGTCAGATGATCCAAGTTAACGAAATAATTCCGACAGATTTAGGCAATCAAATTTTCTCACTTATGATAAAAGATGAATCTGGGGATTGGTACCCTGTCCTTGATTCACATTCTAGACAGACACAACTTTCCATTGACATTAAAGAATGGAATTTTAATGATGCCCTTATTGACAACATTACATGTGTTGAAAAGAAATCTGATTCAAATTTCTTTAAACGATACACCGTCAGTTCCAAGGTGCTCAATCAAATCCCCTCTCGATACAAATTTTCAGATTTTCAGATTTCATTAGATTCTTCTAATGGATTTGGATTGAGTGTTGATCTGACAGGTGACGAACAACTCTTCATAGATGTCTCCTGTGATGGTAATGAGGGGTACGAAACCGCTGTCCTGATACATCTTTCTTCAAGCACAGAAACAGTCGAAATACCAATTTGCTTTGAAGAAGAATATGATTTTGACAAAACCCTGTTTAATGACTTGAATATAACGATCTATGCAGAAGACAAAGAAATCATTGCAGTTCATTATTCGTTGCCATCATTTAACTACGCTCTGGCCGGTATTCTTGAGATAGAACTTTTCCATGAGGATGTTTTCATATGTGGAATTAATTTAATAGAACAGGGCCTGATAAGTATTGTCCCTAGTATACCAGTTGATTCTTCAAAATTTAATATCCGTAATCATTGGCACCCATATGGTAATGTCTTTCAATTTGAAAAGAACATCAATCTGGAAACAGTTGAGCGGGAGTGGTTGAAATCTTATACTGATCACAAATTGTTAAATTTCCACCCAATTCTCCAAAAAAGAATGAACGAGCGTATCATGAATACTGAATTATCAAGTTGTGAATCGATTAAACACCGCATCTGCGTAGCAGGGTCAACAATAAACATATCAGACCTAGACAATGACTCTCTTAGACCATTAATATTTTATTTTTCAGGTAAGGGGCAATGCGGAGTAGGGCGTTTTCAAACTTTTCCAGATGAAGGCGGCTGGACTGGAGCCTATATCGGTTTTGACGAGAGTATACTGCCACTACACTTAGAAAATACAGAGATGAAGGATTTTAGCAGACACATTAAGGATGGTGGATTTACTTTTAATGTAGCGGGGATTTACATCATTGCCTTCAGCAACATCTCTCAGATTGGAGCCCGTAATATTTATTTCGGGCCAACCGATGATAATTGCGAATATGCATACAGGTATGACAACTATCTAGAAATTGAGGTGATTTAATGAAAATTCAAGTAAGTTCAAACCTCCGTTCAATTCCAACAATTTTCTTCATGGAACCTGTTAAGCTAAAAGGTAATAGTGATGAAGTTGAATCAACGCAAATACCTTATTTTGAGATTGGGCAAGGCGAATCTGACAACCAAGAATTTGTTCACTGGAACGGATCACATCTCAGGAACGTCTACAAACCATCAAAATGGTCAGAATTCCATACCGAAGAATTAATCCGATGCGTCATGGAAAAACTTCAAGAGGATAATCATCGAACCTCTATCATTCAGCAACGAACTCATATTCTCCAAGCCATTCTTCGTAAACAATGGACTCAATCCACAGATATGGATCTAAGCATTGAGGAACTCAATGACGGACTTCGGGGTAGAATGTTAACTATTCCGGGAGTCACTCCAATTGGTGGTGAAAAATGGAATAGAGCAACTAAACCTGTTTACGGTAGTTTGGAAGGGAATACTGAATGGGCAATTATTCTCGATGCTCGAACAATGCAAGAAATCACCGGCAGTGGAATTTCTGCATCAAATTTGCGTTGCTATTCAAATGGGTTACGATTGGTAAAACTCAATGCCGTTACTATCGAAGGTGTTGTACCCTTCGAAGACATTATCACTGAAGGGCGGGATATTTTCCTTCCTGAAGCTACTATACTATTTTGGCTAAATCAAGCGATTGAGTTCCAGAACGAACAAGAAATGTTTCCACGCTATAGGCCCATTATGGAAATAGATGGCCCACAGGCTTTTCGCCACCCTCTTCGAGGTGATTTGGGCTCTAGTCGCCCACGAACAAGACATGAAGAATGTATTCTTACAGGTAACACGGATGAACCGCTGGTACTTTCGATTGGTGAAGATGAAATTGAACTTGGTATAAAATTCAGACAAGAAGACGATGGGCAAGAACGCCTTCACATAATTGGTTTTGTCAAAACAATCGGAGAAAAGGCCGAATATTTGAGTATCCATCCCGATGCAATGGGATGGAATTTTTTGAACGAAAAAGGCGAGGAACTTACCCGAACCCGGCAAAGTATTTTGAAAAAAGAGTTAATCTATAATACCTATAGAGACCTCACAAAGGCTTTTCGTATTTGTGCAAAAAAGCAATGCAACCCCGAATATTCCTTCACATACCTTAGCGGGCTTGGGATTTCTGCCTATCATATTAGGTGGTTTAGGATGACAAAGAAAACACCACTTGAATCTGAAATGAAAACACTAATATTAACCGTCAATGGATGGGAGTGATATGCGCCTTACCAAGACCCAGCAAATCCTCAACAAAAGGCTATCCAATACTATCCGAAGATCTTACCCCTTGATAGGTAGTCCAAGCATGCAAGAATCATACAATCAGATGACAGATCCAGAATCTCCAAGAAACGGTTTAACTCAAGAGCCATGGATAGAAGCCTTACCGAAATATGAGCCATTTGAAAATGGGTTTGCTGGCCTGAAAACTTTACTTGGAGCCGGACAGAAGGATTTCGTTGAATTCCTTGAAAAAATGTCAGACGATGGAAACGGTGAGATATTTCCACCTTATACTCATCAAGCCGATTCGCTTAACGCATGGGCAAATGCAAAAGATTTCGTCGTAAGCACTGGAACAGGTTCAGGAAAGACCGAGTGTTTTCTCTACCCAATTCTTGGTCATCTTCATGAAATTGCGAGCCGCCGCCTGGAAAAGGTAAAAGTCCAAGAAGCCGAATTAACTTCGCTCCGAGGAATGAAAGCAATTGTTCTTTATCCCATGAATGCGCTTGTAGGCGACCAATTAAAACGCATGCGAACTCTGTTCGGGAACTGGGAGTTGGCAGAGGCACTTTCCAGGAAATCATTGAAACAAGGAGGAAAGAACCGCTTTTTCCAATTTGGTTCGTATACTGGTCGTACAAGGTTTTCGGGCCCATATGCATACAAAACAAAACAAGGCTCGAAAAATCCCAAAGTCGGCAAATCAGGTTCAGCAAGAAAATACGTTGAAAAATTTGTGGAATTAGAAACCGGAGGCAAGACTGGTCCAGGGGCAGGAAAAAATTCGCTGTATCTTCAAATGATGAAAAAAGGTTTAGTTCCAGCAAAAGGAAAACCAAAAGAGATTGAGATTGATGGAAAGATGCATCAGTATTGGAGTTTAGAGGAATATCTCAAAGGTGTAGAAGGCGACCCGCTTATTACCCAACACGAAGATCGAGAATTGCTCATGCGGCACGAAATGCACAATGTTGGCTATAACTTTCTTTTGAAAAAAGGAGAGCCCCGTATTGACGATACTACGAATGGTGGAGGTACGCCGGATGTTATGATTACCAATTATAGCATGCTAGAATATATGTTAAAAAGGCCCCTTGAACATATAATGTTTCATGAAACCCGACAATGGCTAGAGGCTGAACCAGAAAACAAATTGCTCTTAGTGCTTGACGAAGCCCACTTGTATCAAGGCGCCCTGGGCACTGAAATAGGAATGCTTCTTCGACGGCTGAGAATGACGCTTGGGATTGCAGACCAAGATGATAAAGTTCAATTTGTCCTCACATCCGCTTCACTTGGCACAGAAGAGTTGCAGAAGAAAGAATTCGTTAAAGGGCTGACTGGTAGAACTGAGGAATGGTTCGAACAGGAAAAAACGGATTTCATAACCGGCGTAAAATGGGAAATACCTGAATCCGATGATGACCTCTTAAACTTTGATCCACAGGAGTGGATAGATGCATTTTCATCTCTCGAAGCTGATTCAGACGACTTGGCCATATGGGCCGCAGCGAAAGAAATTACCGGTTCCCCAGATGAAGTTGATATAGAACCAGAAACAAGGAAACTTTGGTTTGACTTTTTGAGAAATCACAAATTATATAAAAAACTGTATGGCTTTTTAGGTGAAAAAGCCCGCTCACTTACTGAACTTTCGATAGAACTCTTTGGAAGCAGTGGCCCTGACGAAATGAAATGTTCAGAAATCATCCTCAACCTTCTTGCTGGGCTCACAGGTGAAACAAATATTGCAAAGCGAGAGGACCCACTTCTTGGTATAAGAGCTCACCTATTATACAGGGGCCTTACCGAATTTTATTGGAATCTTTCGACGGATAAAATACAATCAACCTCTTCTTCTTCAATATTCAGCGACGAACCCGAAGTAATCTATCCAATATATTCATGCAGAAGATGCGGAGGAGGTTATGCCCAAGTCTTCATCGAGTCCGAAACTATGACTAAAGGCATGAGCGCAAAAGAACAATTATTGGATGGCGAAGCGGTATCAGGCCGCACGTACAACACGCCTTATCCGAGCACTGCCCAATTTGAGGTATATTTGTGCGATAGTTATGATGGTGAAATAACAACGAAAGTATTGACATCGAAATCATTAATATTCCTGGAGAAACCAGACATATTTTTGCATAAAAATCTAATGAGATTCTGCACTTTATCCTATTTTGAAGCCGCCGATAAAGAGGAAAAAGAAAACATTCAACAGTTCTACAAGCCCGGGTTCTTGCCGAAAACAGGAGTAAATTCCGACCTCAATGTAGATTCAGTACCGACATCATTCACCGATTCGGGGTGCGAAGAACGATATACATTTAACAAAGCCAAATGCCTGCAGTGTCATTCAGACCATTCACGAAGACAGAATGATCAAATTACGAGTCTAATGACTCGCGGAGACCAGGCGTTTTCCTCTCTTTCTCTAGGACTGCACCAATCACAAGATGGCGATAAACCCGAAGACAACGTCGTTTTGACTCCAAACCGAGGGAAAAAGGTGCTCATTTTCTCAGATGGAAGACAACGTGCTGCCCGTATGGCTAAAACTATCCAAGATTTTGCTAATAATGATGAACTTCGAGTGAGCATCCTTCACCTTCTCAATGACGACTGGTACAAGGAATTGGCCGATACTTTTCAATTAAGATCACTAGAAAGGCTTTACGATTTTTACGTAGTCCATATTACTGCAGCAATGCAGGACCCTTTTGAAGAATCGGCATCATACTTTAGCCCTCGTGAAATGTTTGCGAATAATCGCGAAGCCATTTTGGCCCGACACATATCCGGGCTTGGATATATTAAGCGAGAAGCAAAAATTGAGATTAACGCACTGGAATTAGAGGAGAATAAATACCTAGATGATTTCATTTCTCAGTTTGACGATATGTCAAGCACTGACACACATCTTGCTTGGTCAGAGCAATTTATTGCACCAACGAATACCAATATGTCAACTGACCTTGATCCATATTTAGCCCACTTCAATAAAAAATCTGGGTGGGCTTTACTGAAATATATTCGAAAGAACATCATGTTCAAACATCTGCTCCGTGATAGTGAAAATGATTCAAGTTTAAATGAATTAGGAATAATTCTCAAGTACCTCAGTGAATCATTTTCAACGGGGGACACTTCTCTGCCGGCACTTGAAAAAGATAAATTGGTACAGAGATATAAAGACGCTGCAATCGGCCGAACTACGGATGCATACATCGACCCAATCATCGAGAGATGGAGCACCCTGCGGCCAGCGAATGGGACGCAGGTGACGGATAAAGATTTGCAAGAGTTTTTCCAAGAAAAAGATAAAAAATTCAAGAAAAATAAGCCCTACCTTATCAAGAAGCGAAACTATGTTAACAGCGTTTTACGGTGGGTTCTAGAGAATCTCCAGCCGGTTTCAAAATACGACGAAATGGTTCAAAAAGCTCTTAATTTGCTGCGAACAGACTACAATAGTCTTCAAGATTATGCCAAACTTGCACTTCAAATACAGAAAGTTGAATTAGATTATATCAGAACCTCTGGTGCTAATCTCCAATCGTTTTCCGAATATATCTTCCAGAAAATCGAGGGTTATCTTTCGTCTGGAGCAGCGACACCCCAATTCTTCTTTACTCAATTAATTGATTTTATAGCATCTCGCGATTTCTCATTAGAGGATTTAGGACTAGGAAGAATGACGATAGAACCGGAAGGATATAATCACATGATTTCTGATAGCATCAAGAAATTCAAACTCAAGAAACCGAATACGGAAGGTGATCAAGGGAAAGCTTTGAAAGTATTGTACGAAGCAATAGCTCGCTTCCCAATCATATCCCATCAAAATTACAAATTGAATGAGTCTGGTAAAGACAGTTCAAGAGGAATAAAAGATCGATTTAGCAATTTTACGGTGTATGCTGCACGTGACCATCCCCGTGAGTATAAGTTGAAAAAGGATTCAACAGTTTGGGGGGCAACTAAGCCTCAAATTGAGAAATACTTGACACAAGTTTTAGAAATCACAAAACCACCATTTGACAAACTCGGTTTCACTCCGAGCAATCTTGGATTTGCAGTTACAAGTAATCATACATTGGAAACTTCAGGCGACGGGCGATATCAAACAAAAGCCGATTTAGTACGACTCGAAAACCTATGTGATGAGACTGAAAACATCTTGATGTGTACCCGTTGTGGCTCAACGCTGCTGCATCCGTTGGATCTTTATCTCAAAAGATGCAACAAGTGTGGCGCAAATACGGAAAAAGACATTTTACCTTACGATGCAACTGATCCATTAATCAAACTTCGAATTGAAGACCCGTGGCGAAAACCTGCACAAACAGCTATGAACTCCCCAACTGAAAATATGGAGATTACACTTGTTCGAGCTGAAGAACACACGGCACAAATCAATGATCCAACCAGTCTCGATGTCATGTACAGTCATGCTGAACGATTTGAAATGCTTTTCCAAGACCTACCACTTGTGACTCCGAATGATAACAACCCCTTTTCACCACCGGAAGCACCAATCGATATTCTATCTTGTACGACAACAATGGAAGTTGGAATTGATATCGGTTCTTTGACGGCGGTTGCGCTGCGAACTGTGCCTCGAGAACGTGCAAACTACCAACAGCGAGTTGGGCGCGCAGGTCGAGGTAAATCAGAAGTATGTGTGGCTTTATCTTGGTATGACAATAAACCATATGCACAGCATTATTTTGCTAATCCAAGTAAGATAATTGATCACCCTGATGATTCTCCAATAATTTATCTTGAAAATCTAGTTATTATCCAGAGGCATATTTGGGCAGCCATTATGCAACGATTTTTCAAGCGTTTAAAATTTGATATGAAGGAACGTGTGTTCTATGGAATGGATACAGATCAACAAAAAGCTGGTTTAATGGATAGCATGGGTACCAAAGATGACTTTATGGAAAACATAGCGTCTTCAGAAACCTTGTATTGCCGTGAATCACTCCAAAAATGGATCGACGATGATGATACAGATATTTGCGTAATCACAAAGAATGGAACTCCCGAAGATGTTCGCCATTTCAGCTGGAATGATTCTCTCACTGAATTAGCTGCACTCTTGCCAGAAGGGTTATTTGCACTCGTTGAACTCAATCACGGAGATGACTCTGGTAAAATGGCTAAAAACAATAACCAGGTGATCGAGGATTGGGCGAAGGAATTACTTTCCAAATTTGATAAAATATCAATTGGTTACGCAGGAGTTGAGGAACATGACTGAAGAACAAAAACTACTCGAATTTTTGTCACGAGGGCATTTCTTACCCTCTTTCAACCTCCCAATTGATGCAGTACCTTTCATCGCAAGAACATCTGTCGGGGGAGAGGAAGAGATAGTTGCACGAATGAGCGATGGTCTTGAAAAAGCTCTCCAAGGTTATGCACCAGGTAAAGAATTGACATATAAAAAGAAAGATTTCATTGTCGGAGGAATTTACATTGAATATGCTCCAAGACGCGATGTCAGTGGCTTAGAACTCGAAGAGGCTGCAAAGATTCGATCAGACGAAGCTATCAACCGTACAAAACATTGGTTTGAAAACAAGGAAAATATCCAATATTTCCACATGTGTAAAATCTGCAAACATACACTTCAATTTACGTCAACACCCCCTGAAGAGGTTGAAGAATTGAACGGTGACTGCCCTGTGTGCGAGACCAAAAATGATGAGAAACCTTGGTTGTCACTCCCTACGATTCGCCCACCTGGTTTCGCACCCTTGATTCGTTCAACACAGACAAAGGGGTTTTCAGAAGTAGACAACCCAACCTATAGCCAAGATTCTAAGCCATTTCATTCACGAACCCGATGGCCCTCATCTCTCATAGGCAGTTCTGAGCCAGAAAAAATGGATTTGGTTGAAGGACATGTTGAACTGCTATACCATAAAAAAATACAAATTTTGGATATCAACGCAGGAAATGGAAGCATCGAAGAACCTGATTCAATGGGCTTTGCATTTTGTAAAGATTGTGGACACATGACGCCTTATGGTTCGATCGGAACCAACCATCTCCGCCCCTATGCAATAGTGCGTGATGATGGAATGTTTGCTGGTGCATACGCACATGATGAACTTAAAGAACAATTCGAAGCGGCAATGGAGGCAAAATGCTCTTCTACAAATAATTCGATAGGCGATCATTCAAGACTCTTGCTAGGTCGATTATTTACAACCAATGTTCTGAGTCTACGTATTAAATGGGACTCTATAAAATGGATTTCATTAAAGGACGACAAAGGTAGAACACTTGGTCAACGTTCTGCGATGACTGTGTGCCAAGCGCTCTTGCAAGCTATTTGTGACGCGGATACAAATTATGCAATTTCTTCAAATGATCTTGGGGGGGACATTCGTCAAACAGAAAACGACGGATTTGAGATATTTATCTACGAGCGAGTCGACGGTGGAGCAGGCCTGTTGAAAGACGTGTATACGCACATCAAAGAGGAATGGAACGGTATTGACGACCGAGGAACCATTCTGAAAAAGTTGACAGACATTCTTGATGGAACCCAATGCTTGAGAATTGAAACATTCCCAGATGAGGTCATTCGAACAGTTTCAAAACCATGTGATTCTATATGTCATGGATGTCTTCAAGATTTTTCAACTCAACACATGGCTGCCGAACTCAATCGGGAATTGGGCTCACAATTCCTTGAACTTGGATTTGGGAACTATGACAAAAAACATAATCATCATGAAGCAGCACGACATCTTAAATATTTAGTCAAGGAAATATTACCCAATGAAACAGTAACCTCGATTTCAGATGAGGGTAACACAATTTTTACAGTCCAGCCAGAATCTCCTGACATCCCTTCTGATAAAGACGAATGGAATCAAGCATGGAAAGGGATTTCAGTTAATGGAAGTGAATTGTTAATAGGTTGTGAAATTCTTGAAGGTTCTAAATTTGATGCTAATCAAATCATTCGAAACCCAATTGAAACGATTCAAAAACTAAGAAAGATTCTTGCTCCAAAGAAAAATGTCAAAAAGCGCAACATTTGAGTGAATAAGTATGCCTACGTACTCTCCATCAATGTTAGCCAAGGGCTTCAATTGTGGATTTTCACTGGGCGAATATAGAACTGTAATGGATGAAACCATTTATTTGCAGTTGAACGATAATTCCCAACGTGGAACGTTTTACCATTCGCTAATTGAGTTGTGGTTACGTGAAATTAAACACCAATCTGCTTTCCCAATTACAGATATAACTGGTCTCAGGCCATCTTTCAATGATTTCTTTAGTTCTGGAAACCTAATTCGTCGCAAACTATCTGAAATAAATATTTCCATATCCTCTCAATTCACAACTTTTTACGATAAATTTACGAGTCAATGTTTAGTTGAGGATTATCTTCATGCGGTTGTAGAAAGTGAGGGGATATCTGAGTTCCAGATCGAAGAAGAATTACCCTCAACTGGAGAATATTTCATAGACGGGAACAAAGAAATAAGCCTTCGTGGGCGCCCAGATTGTGTTATTATCACTCCAAGTAATGCATATGTCATTGATTGGAAAACAACGATTGATGAGTCAAGGTTTGATTACTATGGAGTTCAAATGAAGTTGTACCAATTACTAGTCAACTCTAAAACAGATAAGGACTCTTTAGGCAGGATCATCAGTATACTTGAAGCAGAGGATGAAGATATGAATTGGCCCTACCTCAAAAGCGCTGAAGAGTTGACCCAAATCACACTTTCTAAAATAATTCAGTCGTCCATTTCCCCAGGAAAAAATCCTGGAGAATGGTGTCAGAATTGTAAATACAATTTGAAAAATGAAGAGGTTTGCCACGAAAGGGCTAGAGATTCAATTATCATTGAAAACACAGAACGATTATTAGATAGAGGATTCAATCCAAACACAGTTATTGATGTCGAGTTCGAGAAGCGTCACCTCCGACCGAATGGAAAAAATCTGTGGATTTATCGGCAAGATGAAGAAAAAGAAATATTCTTCAAGTTCAAAGTAAATTCCTTGCCGGCAGGCGACAAAATTCGATGCAGAGGTATAATTCAACATCAAAGAAACACAGATCGAATATTCTATGTCTATAATTTTGTTACCCTTTAGAACGACGTGGTAAAATAACACAATCAGGCCGCCCATAACCACAATAACCACTCATTTCCAGTGACAACATAACCGGGGTGGAGCGAATGGTGAAAGTAAATTTCAACGACAAATTATCTAAATTTTCAGACCATTGGACTCCAAAGGTAATTGCAGAGATGAACGATTACCAGTTCAAATTGGTCAAAATACAAGGAGAATTTGTCTGGCATAATCACCAAGATACAGACGAGGTTTTCATAGTCATTAGTGGTCAGATGAAGATTGAATTAGAAGATCAAACTATTGAATTAGCCGAAGGGGAAATGTATGTCGTTGCTAAAGGTGTAATGCATAAACCCAGTGCAGAAAACGAGTGCCAGGTAATGCTTGTCGAACCGCGTGGAATAGTCAATACTGGTAATGTTCAAAATCAATTAACCGCTTCTAATGATGTTTGGATTTAACGCAAATCTAACTCTAACCCGGCGCACGAGGCTGGCGGGTTTGTTGAGCCTCAAAGCAAGTCAGCAAATGCACCAGGTTGGTAGGTCCATTGTAACGAATCACTCAATGGATCTGCATAATGGGCAACCATTCTCGGCTCATTAGCAACCTTGTCATGGTATTCTAATAAACCAGGATAATCAGCCAGAATCGACTTGTCAACCCCATCATAATTGCCTGAAAACAGACCGAATAGTTCGGTAAATATTTTGATATCTGCAATATTCATTTTATCGGTACTAGCAGCCCATCCTGTGCTTGATTCAGTGATTTTTCTCTGCAATAATTTGAGATTCTTGGTTCCATCCCCCTTTGCATTAAACACCGCTCGTCTTGCATTTGCCTTTTCTTCAACATCATCTATTCCAAATGTTCCGCTAAGGACCCGTGAAAATGGTTCCATGCCGTCAATAAATTCGTTAACCTTAGCCACTTGGAATGGGTCGCTAGGAATCAATCCAACCATGCCCCCAATATAGCGCAGAATTGCTGACGATTCTGCCAAAATGCCATTGGGGGTGCGTAACATAGGAACCAGTCCCCAAGGCAATTGCCCATCACTTTTCATTTGCACATACTCCTTTCCATCGATTTGATTATCATTCCAACTTAAGTTGGCAAGAGATAGTACCACGCGACTTGATTCAGCTCTTCCAGGAATTGGAAAATAATATAATTGGTAAGGTTGTTCGCTTTTTTCAACATCATCATTATCGTCCATAAACATTCCACAATGGCATGCTATTCTATCATTTCGTATGGCTGCTAAGGCAAATTTCTGATTACATCGAACAAGGGCTGTTTACAGCATTCACCCTTGATGCAAAAAGGTAACAACCAAAACCAAAAGCCCTCATCGGTAACCGATTGGTATGGGCGATGAGGAAGTCGGTGAGGAAAAAACCCCTCAAATTAAGACCTTATTGCCAGACCCATATGGGCGGGGATTCTCGAGAAATGAAGACCCTTTGATAAGAACTAAAGCAATCTGGGAATCACAAGATTCAAACAGGTTATTGTATGGTAAAATGGCAAGAAACCCAATAATATTATTTGCCAAGACGATGGTAGGATTTGGATTTGTAGTCGCAGCACTGCTAAACGTTTTATTCCCTCATAACGCATCCACCAGCGTCGGGTCGGTTGTTTTAATTTGGACAATACCAATGCTAATAGCAATCATACCGCAATTACTTGCAACCGAATATTCTTGGAGAGCAATGCAAACAAGAATCTCACTACGAGAAATGGGTGGATTCAATGATGAGAAAAAACATCCAATGAGATCACAACCGGGTATGGATCGTATAGTCGAAGGACTCAAAGATAATCGCCGACATAATATGCTGGGGGTATTTTTTACATTCATGGCATTCATTTTATTGTGTTCTGCCGCGATAATAGAGCAAGGCAGTATCGCTTGGAACTTGT
>Ga0307986_10001360_pt1 | contig 17796 bp, 19 predicted proteins | sample EllFjometageno82_FD_203170 | JGI IMG/M metagenome (GOLD analysis project Ga0307986, IMG submission 203170) | Marine microbial communities from Ellis Fjord, Antarctic Ocean - #82 | ecosystem: Environmental > Aquatic > Marine > Unclassified | place: Southern Ocean | collected 2014-10-09
GTGAAATTTCCTGAACTCTTCCATCCCTATTATTAAGAGAACCAGTCATTAGCTGAATATAATCTACAACAATTAAATCTAAACCATGCAACCTTTTAATTCTTCTTGCTCTATTGCTCATAGCAGCAATGCTAATTGCTGGTGTCTCATCAATGTACAAAGGTAACTCAGCTATATTTTTAGAAGTTTCAATAAATTTTTCAAATTGCTCATCTGTAATTTTTCCTCTTCTTATGTCATTTGATTTAATCCTAGATTGTTCAGCTAAAATTCTAGTTGATAGTTGTTCAGATGACATCTCTAATGAAAAAAAAGCAATTGATGATCCTTTTCCACTCTCTTGTAGTTTTTGTGCAGCATGGAAAGCTATATTTGTTGCTAAGGCAGTTTTACCCATTCCAGGACGACCAGCTATAATAACTAAATCTGAATTATGAAGACCTCCTAATCTATCATCTAGATCTCTCAACCCTGTTGGTACACCTACAATTCCCTCATCATTTTGGTAAGCTGATTTCGCCATTTCTATTGTTTGTCTCATTGCCTCATCAAATTTAACAAGAGATGAGTTGAAAGAACCCTTTTCAGCAAGGTCAAATAATAGTCTTTCTGAATTTTCAATTATATTTTGGCCATTAACATCAAGCGCATTTAGTTTTGCAGAGTCAATAGTATTTTCAGATATCTTAATTAGCTCTCTTCTTACAAACATATCATAAATAATTTTTGAATATTCAATTGCTTGTCTTGTAGGTGTTGAGAATTTTGTGACCTTGACTAGATATTCTGGAATATTTAATTCATCTTTTTCATTTTCAAAGTAATTTTTTAAGGTTATAGGGTTTGCAAGCATCCCTTTATAAATTAGACTTTCAATTGCAGTAAAAATTTTTTGATGCATGGGATCGTAAAAATTAATGAAAGATATGACAGTATTTATTTCATCAAAAATTTCATTTTGAACTAAGATTGATCCAATTACTGCTTGTTCGGCTTCAATATTATTGGGTAATTCTTTAAAAGTATCTTTAACAAGGCTCAGGTTATTTTCCATGAACAAATCTTATCTCAATTAACATTTAAAAAAATAACAAATATATGCTGGGGAAAAAATTGTATAATTATTGAATAGTATCAGCTGTAACTACATTAATAATAATTTCAGAATCTACTTCAGAGTGTAGAATAATTTTCACCTTAAATTTACCAATTGATTTAATCTCAGTTATTGGTTGTATCATCGAAGGCTTGACATCTAGTTTATCTTTTTCTAAAAGTAATTTTGAAAGTTCAGTCGGTTTAACGGAACCATATAGTTCTTTATTTTCAGTGCTTAGTTTTTTAATTTCATACTCTTTACCATTAATTTTTTCTGAGATTTTTTGAGCATCTTTCTTTTTTTCAGCATCTTTTTTACCTAGTTCAGATTTTATTTTTTCAACTTCAGCAATATTTTCTTTTGAAGCATAAAGTGCTTTTTTGTTTGAAATTAAAAAATTTCTCGCAAATCCTCTTTTAACATCTATGATTTCACCAATAGATCCAATTCTTCTTAAATTTTCTAAAAGTATAACTTTCATTTAGATTAACGCTAAGTTTCTAGCTCTCTTGATTGACAGAGATAGCTCTCGTTGTTTTTTTTGTGAAACATTTGTAATTCTTGATGGTAAGATTTTACCATTTTCAGACATATATTTTTTTAATAATCTAATATTTTTATAATCAACTTCTGGTGCACCTTTTATAGATAATGGACAAGATTTTTTGAACTTATATTTATTAGGTTGAAAAATACTTAGTTTTGCAAAATTACTTTGGCTACCTTTCTTTTTGTTTCCAGCTCTTTTTTTTGATGGCATAATTAATTTCTATTATAATCTTTTTTATATTCTTTTTTTTCGTATTCGTCTTTTTTTGAAAAATATTTTGCTTCTAAATTAAATTTTTTAACTCTAACCGTCATATATCTTAGAAGGTTTTTATCTATTGCTTCAATTTTTTCTAATTCTTCAATAATTTTTCCAGCACCTTCAATTTTAAAGTGCATATAAATACCTTTTTTATTTTTTTTGATAGCATAAGCAAGGTTTAATAAGCCCCAATCTTCAGTTTGTACTATTTTACCATCATTTTTTTCTACGATTTTTGTGTATTTCTCAGATAAAGCTTTGACCTGTGCTGGGCTCGTGTCTTGTCTTGCTACAATAGTGTGTTCGTATAAATTCATAATTGTTCTTTAATAAAAAATGAGGATATACTATTATAATTATTGAATTACAACACTTAAAACCATAATAAATTTTAGATATTTAAATGTTTTCTGTTATTTTTCCAGGTCAAGGCTCACAATTAGTAGGAATGGGTAAAGACTTGCATGATAAGCATAGTCTAATTCAAGATCTATTCAAAGAAGCAGATGATATACTTGGATTTAGCTTATCAAAACTTGTCTTAAATGGTCCAAAAGAAGAATTGGATCTAACAGAGAATACTCAGCCAGCAATATTTTTAATTAGCTATTCAATATTTAAACTTATCAAGGAAGAATTTAAAATAGATTTAAATAAAGCAGCTTTTTTTGCAGGACATTCACTGGGTGAATATTCAGCTTTAACTTCAGCTGGGACATTATCATTCTCAGACACTTTAAAAATATTAAAAATTAGAGGAAAAGCCATGCAAAGCTCAGTGCCAAAAGGAGTAGGTGGAATGGTAGCTGTTTTGGGTTCTGAAATTGAAATAGTAGAAAATATTATTAATGAAAATAAAGATAAATACGAGTGCTACGTTGCAAATGATAATTCTTTGGGGCAAATAGTATTAAGTGGAAAAATAGAAAACCTAGAAAAGATGATGGTGGATTTAAAAGCTGCAAATATTAAAAATATAAAGTTACCAGTTAGCGCTCCATTTCATTGTAAACTAATGAACAAAGCAACCCTAGCAATGAGTGAAGAAGTAGCAAAGCTAAACTTTAAAGAACCATCAAATATTTTAATTTCCAATGTAACGGGAAAAGAAATATCAAATTCTAATGAGTTAAAAGATTTACTGGTTAAGCAAATTGAAAGCAGAGTTAGATGGCGAGAAAGTGTTATGTTAATGATTGAAAAAGGTGTCACTCAATTTATAGAAATAGGACCAGGTAAAGTTTTATCAGGCTTAGTAAAGAGAATTGATAAAAGTGTTAAAGTTAGTGCAATAAATACTGAACAAGATATAAAGTTAATAAATATAAATGAGTAGTTTAAAAGGTAAAAATATTATAGTCACAGGGGCCTCAGGTGGAATTGGTAATTCTATAGTTGAAAAACTATACGAACAAGGTGCAAATGTTTTAGCTACTGGAACTAGACTTGAAAAATTAGAAGAATTAAAAGCAAAGTTTAATAATATCACAATTCTTAAATTTGATATTTCTCAACATGAAAAAATTGAGGAATTCATAAATGAAGCTATAGAAAAATTAGGTGGTTCACTTTATGGTATGATTAATAATGCTGGGATTACAAAAGATAATTTAACAATTAGAATGAGCTTGGAGGAGTGGACTAAAGTAATAGATATAAATTTAACCTCTACTTTTTTAATTTGCAAATATTCAATTAAAAAGATGCTTAAAAATAAATCAGGAAAAATTGTAAACATCACTTCTGTTGTAGGTCATACTGGAAACGCAGGACAAGCAAACTATACTGCCTCTAAAGCAGGAATTGTTGCGATGTCAAAAAGTCTAGCAATTGAGTATGCTAAAAAAAATATTAACGTAAATTGTATATCACCTGGCTTTATAAGCACTGCAATGACAGATCAAATTGATGAAAAGTATAAAGAAGCTATAATTGCCAAAATTCCATCTAATAAACTGGGCAAGCCAGAAGATATTGCAAATGTGGTAGTATTTTTAAGCTCAGACCAATCTGATTATATAAATGGAGAAACAATACATGTTAATGGAGGTATGTATTTGGGTTGACAAAATTCCTTTTTAAACTATTAACGAAATATAACAAAAAGGAACATTATGTCAGAAGATATTTCAAGCAAAGTTAAAAAAATTGTGGCAGACCACCTGGGTATAGACGAAGCTAAAATTCAAGACGATTCAAGCTTTATAGATGATCTTGGTGCAGATAGCTTAGACACGGTTGAATTAGTAATGGCTTTCGAAGAAGAATTTGGTTCAGAAATTTCAGATAGTGAAGCTGAAAAAATTCTAACCGTAGGTGATGCTGTTAAATTTATTGAAGGCAAAGCCAACTAAAAATTTAAATGTCAAAAAAAAAAGATGGGATAATGGTAATTTTATCATCCCCATCTGGGGCAGGTAAAACCACATTAGTAAAGCTAATATCCAAAAATAAAGATTTCCATATATCTGTATCTCATACTACGAGAGAACCAAGACCAAGCGAAATTGCAGATAAAGATTATTATTTTGTAAATCACGAAAAATTTGAAAATCTAATTAAAAATGAAGAGTTTCTAGAGTATGCAAAAGTGTTTAATCATCTTTACGGAACTACAAGAACACCGGTTATTGAAAAGCTAGAAAAAAGTGAGAATGTAATATTTGATATTGATTGGCAAGGAGCTGACCAAATCAAAAATAAAAAACTAAATTATAAATTAATTACTTTCTTTATTCTACCACCAAGCAAAAAAGTCTTATTTGAAAGATTATCCAATCGAGATATGAAGGATAAATTAATTGTAGAAGAGAGAATGAAAGAATTTAGTAGAGATGTACTGCACTGGATTAATTACGATTATGTAATAATAAACGATAACCTGGAAGAGTGTTATTCTAAAATTAGCAATTTAATTGATGCTGAAACTAATAATGGTTCAAAAGATTACGATAAAGAATACATCAGAAAACATGTTGACAATTTAACCTTTTAGATCTTCATATTCTTTTGTAAGTTTAAAATACATTTCAGGTTTTAAGTTTTGAGGTCTTAGATTAAGGTCAATATTAAATTTTTCAGCCACTTCTTTCACATTTATAAAAGTTTGATTAAAAGGTTTTTTTAACATCTTTCTTCTATGACTAAAAAAAACTCGAGTAATCATTTCAAGGTTTTTATAATTTTTTAATTTAAAAAAATTTTCTTTAGGAGTGAATAATAATAATGAACTATCTATTTTAGGTCTTGGTGAAAAACTTTGAGGTTTTATATCTATAATTTTTTTAACATTTAGTTTCCAACTTGTTAAAATTGATAAACGGCCATATTTTGAATTATTAAACTCAGCAATAATTCTGTCTGCTACTTCTTTCTGAAACATTAAAACCAGATTTTCAAACCAAAAATTTTTGCTAATATTAAAGATCCACTTTGATAAAATTTCAGTTGAAATATTGTAAGGCAAATTTCCAAATACTGTCAGTTTCTGCTCTGAAATACTGTCCTCATCTATCTTTAGAATATCATCGTTAATAATTTCAATCTCAGTATCAAATTTTTCTTTTAATAGAATTGCTAATTCATCATCTTTCTCGACAACATAAAGTTTTTTTGGGCTCTTTTTTAAAATATATGTTGTTAGGTTTCCAGTACCTGGGCCAATTTCAAGAATTTCTTTATTAGCGATATCGCAAGTTGATACAATTTGCTCAAGCACCTCTCTATCTATAAGAAAATTTTGACCAAGACTTTTTTTAGCTTTAATATGCACTTAATTGTCTAGAAATTTTAAAGCATTAATCAAACTTGTAGGATCAGAAAGGTTTTTTCCTAGCATTGAGGTATTAGGTCCATGATCAGGAGAGATACGAATAAAAGGTAATCCCAGAGTAATATTTATAGCATCAAAATTAAATAAAGCCTTCATAGGAGATAATACTTGATCATGATACATCCCAATAACTACATCATAATTTTTTAAATGTAGTTTATTAAATATAGTATCCGCTGGAAATGGTCCATTAACATTAAATTTTTTCAATTTCAATTGCTTGATAGCAGGCATGATAATTGCTTTTTCTTCGCTGTTCTTAAAGTTGCTTTCACAGTGTGGGTTTAAACCAGTTATGGCTATCTTAGGTTTTTTTTTAAATTTCTTTTTATAAAATATAGTAATAAGTTCAACGTGTTGATATATTTTTTGTTTTGAAATTTTTTTGTGCACATCCCTTAAAGCCAAATGTGTAGTAAGGGGACTGACAGACAATTTGTTGTTAAATATAAGCATTACAACTTTATTAGTTCGGTTAGTTTTTTTTGCTAAATATTCAGTAATACCTAAAGTCTTTCCATTTAAAAAAGATTTCTTTGAGATTGGCCCATTAATAAATTTAGATAACTTATTTTGCTTAATAAATTTTAAAGCAAGTTCAAAAGAATTTTTTATATAATTATTAGATTTATTAGAAATTTTTTCAAAACAACTATTAAATTTATACTCTATGTCAATTAAGTTAATTTTTTTATTATCTAATAAATTAAATTCTTTAAAACTTTTATTAATAGTATTAATTTCAAAAAAAAATCCTAACTTTTTCATTTGCTGTTCTAATAATTTCTTTGAAGTGATAATAATCAAAGGGCTTTTGTAACGATGAGTAAGAATACTTTTAAAAAAAATTTCTAAAAAAACACTATTTGGTTCACCTGCAACAATAATAATTGGTTTAGAATTCATTTATATTGGTATTAATTTTTATTTGGTTAAAATATATATTTGAAAATTGCTCTAATTGTCTATTCTTTTCAAATTGAATTATTTCTTCAATTTTTTTCTTTTTATCAGCTTCTATTATTTCAGATTTAATATTTTCGATCTTTAATATCAAATAATTTTTCCCAATATTTATTGGTTTAACAAAATCACCAATTTTAATATTGTTTAATTCTTTTAAAATTTTAATATGAAGGCTAGATTCGTTTATCCACCCAATATCTCCACCTAATTTAGAGCTTTCACTTACACTGTAAAGACTGGCAGTATTTTTAAAGCCAACCTCTTCTATGCTTTTTTTTATTTTTTCTATCTCATTATCCATGTTTATATTATTTTTATTTTCAATCACTATTTCCAATAACTTATATTGTTTTTCACTCTTTTTTGTTTTTTCTGTATTCATTTTATTTGTTATGAAACCCTCATTAATATTTATTTGATTTTTATATTTCTCAAAAATTAACCTATTCCAAAAAGTCTCTATTTCTAATTTTTTTGTAATATTATTAAGATTTAAATCAAATGTACTTAAATATTGCTTAAAACTTTCTTCATTCTCAAATCCTAATTTTAAATATAAGTTATTGATTAATTCATCTAAATAGAGATCAGTTTGATCTAGTTTAAAGTATTTAATAATTTCTTTTTTTTTTATTTTTTCTTTTATAATTGATTGCTTTGATATTTCTTTTAATTGAGCTTCATTAAGACTCTTAAGCTGAGGATTTATAATAAAAAGGTAGTTCTTTTCATTTTTAATATCTACATTAGTTATTATTTCTCCCTCTATTTCATAAACAATATGAACATTTTCTTTTGATAATGCGTTAAAATTTACGCAAAAAACTAATAATAAATAAAATATACTTCTGTTTATTATCATTTCATTATGTCTGGACTAGAAGTTTGACCAAAAGGCACTATTGTTAATTTGAAAAATAAACTTTCTTCTGGCCTCAAAGCACCATCGGTATAATATTCTTTATTATACTCTAGTCCTGCTATTAAACAGTCATTTCTATACTGATATAGTAAATTATAAAATTCAGTAGCATTAGTAGTTTTATTTTCTCTAGTACTAAAGCTCAAACTTTTAGAGTCATCATCATTGCTAATTTTAGATGTGTTTAAAAGATAACTTTGATTTGCATTATTAACTAAATTATTTTCATTAAGGTATTCAAAGGTTGATACAAAATTATTAATCTTAATTTCTGATTTGATCATTTCATAATTTTTGTCCGATAAATTATTATCTAATGAAAAATCATAGCTCATATCTAGGTACTCATTAGGATTGAAATTAATCAAGCCCACTACATCTGAGTTTTTATCATTTAAAGCTCCTTTAACGGGTAAGTTTTTATCAGGATTGGGTCTAAATATATTTGCTATTGATGCAGAAATTATGTCGTTATCTGTTTTATCAGTTTTTGCATATTGAATTCCATACGTTATTGATGCACCGCCCTCTACTGATGTAGATGAGCCAAGTCTCTTTAATGAAAAAATGTTATTTGTGTCAATTCTAACATCGCTATTTTTCATGTTTTTGGAATTATTTGGACTATATCTGAATGATGCTGTTGGACTTAATGAGCTTATATAATTTTGACTTTTTTTAATTAAGGGGAGTGATGTTTTGTAATTAATAATACCATCAAGCTTATTATCCATACCCTCTTTATAGCTGGAAGATTCATCAGAGTCAGTGTTACTATTTTTAAGTAAATAAGTGTAATTGGTGGTAAAGCCACCAGGTAATTTTTTTAGATAAGAGTTATATGAAAAATCATTTATTAAAATTTTTTCCTCAACATTAGTGTCATATTTTTTGATAAAACCATACGAATTCAAAGAAAATTTTCCATCACTATCAATATCATTAAAGTCTTTTACAAGGTTATAATTTGGATAAATAAATTCATATTTATCATTGTCCAGTTTGGATTTATCTTCATACACTTCAATACTTGTATTTAGAGACAAATCATCACTATAAGAATCGATCTCTAAGTATGAATGCATTAAATTTTCGTCTGTAATTAAGGGAGATTTCATTTTATATGTTTTTAAATATTCATCATTAGAGGATCTTTGAAAATTTAAATTTAAGCTACTCTCGTCAAAACCTAGAAAATTTATTTCATTTTTAAAATTAGCAAATAAATGAGCTTTGTTATTTTTATTTTTTTCATTTAGAAAACTAAAATCAAAAATACCTGAGGAGTCTTTGTTTGTTTCTCTATACTCTGTTTGTAATAAAATTTTATTATGTGAAAAAAATCTAGGTTTTATTGTTGCATCCTTATTTTTCGCTAGAACATGATAGTAAGGTGTATTAAATGAACTTCCTATACTTGAAGAGCCTTGAAATGAAGGTATTAAAAACCCAGATTGTCTTTTTACCGATGGATCAGGATGAAAAAATTTGGGAAAATATACAACCGGAGTGTCATAAATTTTAAGCCATGCATCTTTATAATATATAATTTTTTTTTCTTTATCATGTTTAATTTCTTTAGCAGTTAAATGCCAAGGTGGGCAAGAATCAGTTTTTTTACATGTTGTAAAGACACCATTAGTGATTACGCTTTCACTCCCGTTACTTTTTATTGATTTACCATTCAGTCTTGGTTCATTACCTTTTTGAAATGATTTATTATCAAAGTCAATTTTTACATCTTTTCCTATAATTTTATTAGATACTAAATCTATAATAGCTTTATCAATTTGATAGGCATTATTTTCATAATCTTTAATTTTAGTATTGATCACTTTAATAAGCTCATTATTTAAATTATAAATAAAATTTTCTACTGTAAAAATATTACCAACATTGTCAGATATAATGGTATTGCTCGTTGAGCTTATTGTTCTATCATTCACATTGTAAGAAATATTTTCTGAATTAATTGTAATGTTGTTTTCTAAATTCTTTACCTCAACATCATTAAAAGCATCCAATATGCCCTTCTTTTTATTATAATAAAATTTATTAGCATTTATTAGGATTTTTTTATCTGCTGAAGTTGCTGTTCCATCAGTGGCCTCTATAATATCTCCATTATTTGATATATTAATTTCACTAGATTCAAATATAAATTCATCAGAAGACAAATTTTTAGAAAATATAAAAAAGAAAATTACTATAAAAAAAATAAATAAGTTCTTATTTTTCATTTATTCTTACCAATCCAATTAAAATAAAGCCTATAAACATAAAAAGAGGTAACCATATAGAAACTAAAAGTGGAATTTTTTCATTTTGACCCAATAAAGTAAACATGTAGCTTAAATAATAAATTAAAACAGAAAATAAAATACCAGAAGATACATGAAAGATCATGGGCCTATTTTTTTTTATATTCAGCATAATTATGGCAGAAACAATTGACATGATACCAACATAAATTGGTGTAGAAAAAAGCTTATGAAGATGAATTTTTATTTCCGAAGTTGAGTAACCCAATAACTTATAATCCTTCATTAATTGCTTAAGTTCAAAAAAATTTAATGATGCTAAGTTTCTAAACATGCTATTTATTTTATCTTGATTAAAATGGGTTAAAAAAAACATATTTTGATCAATGGTTTCAGTTAAATTGTTCTTGGACACAACTGGTTTATAAATTATCCAGTTAGTATTTGTAATGTCAACTTTTTTTGACTCAATAATTTGTATTAATTTAAAATTTTCATTAAATTCTGATATTGAAACATTTTTTAGGTAATTTTTTTCTAGTTTACCAGCATTTATAATAATTTTTTTATTATTCAACTCATCTTTTATCCATATTCCATTTTCAGTAACAACAGCTAAATACTTATTGTCATCAGAATAGTTATTTTTTATTTGAAAATACATAAACTGAAACTTAGATGAAAAATGATAGAAAATTAAAATTATAAAAATTCCCAAAGTTAGCGATGTTAAAAATAATATTTTTAGGATTTTTATATTGCTTAACCCATTTGACTTGAATGTTTCTAATTCTTTTTTATCAATTAGTTCTATAAAAAAAAATTGAGTAGATATTAAAAAAATGAAAGGAAAAATTTCAAATAAAGCAGACGGTGCATTCAGAATGGTCATTAAGAATGGAAAAAAAGCATTAACATTGTGATCTTTAAAATAACTAATCTCATCAAAGACGCTTAAAATTAAAACTAATGAAAAAAATATTCCCGTTATATAAAATATTTTTTTTAGAAAAAGTTTTATTAAATAAATTTGATATAGTTTTATCATAGTTTTTTTTTGATTATTAAAGCAGTGTATAAAGCTGAAAATAGTAATAAAGGAAAAAGAGTAAAAAATAATAAACCACCTTGGTTACTAGATGCAAAGCGAAGAGATATTTCAGATATTATCAAAATAAAAAATATTAGCAAAAATAAAAAAAAATTAAATTTATTGTAATTATTGTTTTCCTTAGATCGTATTATTATTAATCCACACATTAAAGCAATCAATGGTAAGTAAATTGGTTTATAAGTCCTCTTTAAAAATTCTTGCTGTATATCGCTCATTGTTTCTTGTTTACACTGCAGATATTCTGCTCTAAATCTAATTAACTCATCTTTAGAACTTAAATAGATACACATATATAAATCTTTAATAGGAACTTCCTGTAGCTTTTGGTATCCAGAACTTTTTGATTGATATTTTTCCAAATTATAATTTATTTTATCAAATGTAAAATTGGTTATTTTATTATTTTCTTTATTAATGATCTCTCCATTATTAAAGACAAAAATTTTTTCATTACCCACTTTGGTTAGATAACCACTTTTAGCATAAATTATTTGGTATGAATCTCCTCCACTTTTGTTAATCAATGTATCTTTAAGATATATATTTTTGTAATTTCCCAATTCATCTTTAAAATCTATAAATATAGTTACGCCTGCTAATGTATCTATGAATTTGCCCTCTCTAATAAGTGAAGGAAAAAAATCTATATTTGAACTTCGAATATAAGAACGACTTTCATTTTGAGCGTTAGGAGATATATAGGAACCTAAAAAGATTTGAAAAACAAGAATTAGCAGAGAGTATAGAATAACAACATTAATAAATTGAATTTTTTTTATCCCATTAGTCCAAAGTATTAGTAGTTCATTATTTTTTTCATATTTGATTATTTGATAAAAAAGTGAGATAAAAAAAACAAAAGGTAATATTCTGTGTATTATTTTTGGAAAATTAAAAACACTATACAAAAAATAAACTTTGAACCCGTGACCATCCTCAGTAACAAAATCAAGAAAATTTACTGCCTGAATAACCCAAACAATTAAACCCAATGTAAGAGAAATCATTACAAAAAGTTTAAATGTATCTTTTATAAATTTTATAATTAAAGTTTTTTTCATTGAAATTTAGTAATATTTTACTTATATAGCAGCATCTCTGTTAGAGTGTATTTAAAAAATTATGCCGATTAAAATTAATTATTCAAATAAATTAACCAAGAAATCTCAAATAAATATAGCCTTATTTGTTGATGAAACTTTCAATATAAAGCACTTAAAAAATCTAATCACACGAGCAGAATTTTTATACATATCAGATTTGATAAAAACTAGTGATTTAAAAAAAAAATTACTAATTTTTGAAATTAATTCAAAGAAAAAAATATTTTTAATATCTATTAAAAAGAATTTAAAAACGTCTGATATAGAGAGCTTAGGCGCTAAATTTCATAGCCATATTAATTATGATAAAAAAAATAATTATTTTGTAAATATAGATACCATAAACAGTAATGAAAAAAATTTTGCTGGATATTTTCTACATGGATTAAAATTAAAATCTTATGAGTTTAATTTATACAAATCAAAAAAAAATAAAGCTCTAGTTTTTATAAATGTTATTGGAAAAAAAAATAAAATATCTACTCAAGATCAAATAAGATTTAAAGCTTTAGAGAAAGGAACTTTTTTTGCAAGAGACCTAGTTTCAGAACCAGGAAATATTTTACATCCTGATGAATATGCAAAAAGATTAAATACTTTAAAAAAATATGGTTTAAAAATAAATATCTACGATAAAAACAGGTTAAAAAAATTAGGAATGAATGCCTTGTTAGGTGTTGGTCAAGGTAGTGTCAGAGGCTCATACTTAGTTACATTAGAATGGAATGGTTTAAAAAATAATTCTAATCCTTTGGCATTTGTTGGTAAGGGGGTTTGTTTTGATACTGGTGGTTATTCATTGAAGCCAGCTAAATTTATGGAAGATATGACCTATGATATGGCAGGCTCAGCCACAGTAGTTGGTTTAATGATAAACTTAGCTATGAGAAAGGCAAAAATTAATGCCGTTGGTGTTGTGGGACTTGTGGAAAATATGGTGAGTGGAAATGCTCAAAGACCTGGAGATATTGTTAAATCTTATAGTGGTAAAACAATAGAAATATTAAATACAGATGCAGAAGGAAGATTGGTTCTAGCTGACGCTCTAACTTTTACTGAGAAAAAATTTAAACCTAAATTTATGGTTGATTTAGCAACTTTAACTGGCGCAATCATAGTTTCGTTAGGCTCTGAATATGCTGGGCTATTTTCAAACGATGACAAATTATCAAAACAATTATTAGAAGTGGGTGAGAAAGTTGATGAGAAATTATGGAGAATGCCCTTGCATAAAAACTTTGATAAACTTATAGATTCAAAAAATGCTGATATGCAAAATATAAATTATGTAGGCGGGGCAGGATCAACAACTGCTGCACAATTTTTACAAAGATTTATTCTAAACAAAACACCTTGGGCACATCTAGATATTGCTGGAATGGCTTTTTCAAAATATGGTGGTGCCTTAAATTCAAGTGGAGCAACTGGCTATGGAGTAAGATTATTAAACCAACTAATAGAGGATCATTATGAGTAACCTAGAACAAACACTATCAATTATCAAACCGGATGCCGTAGAAAGAAATTTAGACAATGAAATCAAAGAAATGTTTAAAGATAAAGGTTTTAAAATTGTAAAAGATAAAAAAATTCAAATAACAAAAAATGAAGCCGAACAGTTTTATAAAGTTCACGAAACTAAGCCATTTTACAATGATTTATGTGCGTATCTTTCGTCTGGTCCAATAGTTGTGATGGTCCTTGAAAAAGAAAATGCAGTGTTAGGAAATAGAGAGCTGATGGGAGCAACCAACCCAAAAGATGCAGATGAAGGAACCATAAGAAAAAAGTATGGAATTTCTATTGATAAAAATTCTGTTCATGGCTCTGATAGTGTTCAAAATGCTAAAATAGAAATTGATTTCTTTTTTAAAACTAACTAAAAATTTTTAAAATTGCTTTAGGGTAAAGTTTGTGCTCTTCTTTTAAAACTTTTTTTGCTAAAGAAGTAGGCGTATCTCTTTTTGAAATTTTAACTTCTTTTCGTAAGATTATTTTTCCAGAATCAAGTTTTGCTGTTACGAAATGAACAGTACAGCCAGCCATTTTATCTCTATTTTTTATAGCTTTCATATGAGTATTAAGCCCCTTGTACTTTGGTAGTAAAGAAGGATGTATATTAATTATTCTTCCACTAAACTTTTTAATAAAATCTTTAGACAAAACCTTCATAAAACCAGCAAGACAAATAAACTTTATATTTTCTTTTTTTAATATATTTAATATTTTTGCTTCAGCTACTTTTGGATTTTTAAAACTTGATACGCATTCTTTGATTTTGAACTGACTTGAAAATCTTAAGCCTTTAGCTTTAGAAGTGTTAGAAAAAATTAAATCTATAGATAGAGGTGAATTTTTTATTTTAGAAAATTTTATTAAATTTTTTAAATTACTTCCAGTTCCAGATATAAAAACTGCTGTTTTAATCTTTTTAAGACCAGTCAATTTTACCACTAAGTTTGACTTTATTTTCTCCTGTGGTTATTTTTCCAATAACATAGGGTTTAAATTCTTTTGTAAAAAATCTAACAATTTTGTTTAAATTTTTAGGGTTAGCTATTAAGCAAAAACCAACTCCACAATTGAATGTTTTCAACATTTCTTTGTCATCAATATTATTTTGTTTTAACCATTTAAAAATTTTTTTTGTTTTAACTTTATTTAAATCTATATTAGCAACCAATCTATCTGGAATAACTCTCTTAATATTATCTACTAATCCACCACCCGTTATATTCGCGCACCCATTTAAAAGATTGTTATCAATTAAATTTAAAACTTCTTGTACATAAATTTTCGTAGGTTTTAGCAATTCTTTTTTTAAAAATGTATTATTTTTCAAATTAATTTTTTTATTTCTAAGAATATGCCTCACTAGTGAATAGCCATTTGAGTGAACACCACTAGAGGGTATAGCTAATACTAAGTCATTTTTTTTTATATTTTTCTTTGCTAGGATTTTTTTTTCATCAACTAAACCTACGGCAAAACCTGCTATATCAAATTTTCCCTTTTCATAAGTACCTGGCATTTCTGCAGTTTCTCCTCCAACTAATTCACAGTTGGAGATTTTACAGCCTTTTACTATTCCTTTAAGAATTGATTTTAATTTATTTAAATCTATTTTATTAATGGAAATATAATCTAAAAATAATAATGGTCTTGCTCCCTGAACAATGAGATCGTTTACGCTCATAGCAACTAAATCAATACCAATTGTGTCATATTTATTAAGTAAATTGGCTATCTCTACCTTTGTGCCAACACCATCAGTGCAAGCTACGATTTTAGGGTTTTTTAAATTTTTTGGGATATTAGTTATAGAGCCGAAGCCACCAATGTTATTAAACTTTTTTTTGCCTTTATTATTTGATGATATTGTGGATATGAATTTAACAAAATTGTCAGCAATAGCTATGTTTACACCACTTTTTTCATAGGTAAATTTTTCTTTTTTCATTAGTATAATATATGCAAATAATTAATAAATTTTATAAGTTAGTGAATGTATATATTTATTTTATTTTATTCTCTCTATTAATATTATTTTTTTCCACAACTTATTCTAATGCAAATGCATTTAAGGTATCTGACATCAAAATATCTTCTCCATTTGAACTAAATTTCAAAAAAAATAGTGTAATTGACAAGGGATTTCAAATTTCTTTTTCTGATTTGCTTTCAACGATTACAACCTCTGGTGATAGAAAAAAGATTAGAAATATTTCAATCAAAGAACTTAAGGGCATGATCGATTCTTTTACCATTAGTGATGAAAAATTTATAAACAATGAGTATTTTGCAAATTTAGAAACAACCTTTAATAAAAAAAAAATTTTTAAATTTCTAGAAAATGAAAATATTTTTCCATCAACACCAAAAAGAAATAAAGTATTACTATTTCCAATCATTGTAGAAACTAAAGATAATAGTATTTATTTATTTAATGATAATATTTTTTATGACAAATGGAACGAAAAAAAAAATTCTTATGATTTATTAGAATACTTATTACCAAGTGAGGATCTCGAAGACTTGATAGAGTTACAAAAAACATCCAAAGACATTGAAACTTATGATTTTTCAAATTTAATTAATAAATATGATATTAAAGATAATATAATTTTAATAATATACAAAGAGGATAATAGTATAAGAACTCTTTCAAAAATTAATTTAAATAATAACCTGAAACTTCAAAACAAAAATTATTCTAAAGTAGATATTGTAAATGAGGATGATTTTTCTAGCATTGTTAAAAATTTGAAACAACTTTATGAAGATCAATGGAAAAAAAATAATGAAATAAATACATCAATAAAACTTCCTGTAACAATATTTATTAATTCAAAAAAAACTAAAAAAATTATAGAGTTGGAGCGGGCACTTTATAATATGGATTTAGTATCTGACTTTAGTATCTTGAATTTTAATAGTGAGGGTATTCAGTATAAAATCACTTATAATGGCACACCTAATATATTTTTAAATGATATGAAAAAAAAAAATTTTGAATTAGAAATAAAAAATAATATTTGGACAGTAAAATGAAAAGTTTAAATCAATTATTATTAGATTTTGATTATGAGCAAAACTTTAAAGATGATGATTTTTACGTTGGAAAGAGTAATTTTTACGCTTTTGAAGTGATCAACAAATGGCCGAAATGGGAAAAAAACTTTTTAAACATTAATGGTGAAAAATTTTCAGGAAAAACCCATTTAGTAAATATTTTTTTGAAAAAGTTTAATGGTTTTAGAATTGATGTTAATTCTCTAAATGATGAAAATATTAAATCTATTAAACCTTACCAAAACATAGTTTTAGAAGATTTAAATTTAGTTATAAATGAGAAGCTTATTTATTCACTCTTTAATATAATAGACCAAGATAACAAGTTTTTGATAGTCACATCAACTAAACCGATATCTGAGATAAATTTTCAGTTGGAAGATCTTCGATCTAGAACTAAGAACTGTCTTTTTGCAAATATTCAAAACCCTGATGATGAGTTAATGTTTGCATTGATATTAAAAAATTTATCAGATAGACAAATTACTTTAGATAAAAAGCTGATTGACTTTATTATTAAAAGAATTGAGAGATCGTATGGCAAAATATTTGAATTCATATATAAAATTGACAAGATTAGTTTAAAAAAAAAAAAATCAATCGACTTTAAAATTATTAATGAAGCTCTTGAGGAATAAGTGAATAAATACAGAACACATACATGCAGTGAGTTAACAAAAGATAACAGTGGTAATGATGTTGTTTTGTCAGGTTGGATCAACAAAAAAAGAGATCACGGAAATTTATTGTTTATAGATTTAAGAGACAATTATGGGATGACTCAGTGCATCATAGATAAGAGTAACGAAAATTTTAAATCACTAGAAAAAATTCAATTAGAAAGCGTAATTAAAATAAATGGTAAGGTTGTTGAGAGAACAAAAGAGACCATTAACACTGATCTCCAAACTGGAGAGATAGAAATTAATATAGATTCATTTCAAGTACTTGGTACTTGCAAAGAATTACCAATGCCAGTTTTTAGTGACCAAGAATATGCTGAAGAAATTAGACTTAAATACAGGTTCTTAGATTTAAGAAGAAAAAAGATTCATGATAATATTATCTTAAGGTCAAAAGTTATTTCTTTTATTAGAAGTGAGATGTCTAAACTTG
>Ga0307986_10001363_pt1 | contig 17772 bp, 18 predicted proteins | sample EllFjometageno82_FD_203170 | JGI IMG/M metagenome (GOLD analysis project Ga0307986, IMG submission 203170) | Marine microbial communities from Ellis Fjord, Antarctic Ocean - #82 | ecosystem: Environmental > Aquatic > Marine > Unclassified | place: Southern Ocean | collected 2014-10-09
TTTAGTCATGAGTTTGCAATAGGTTGGAAGAAAAGCACTAAGGTTGTAGAAAAGGATCTATCAGAGAACCAACGCGAAATAACAGGACGCTTTAATGAAAGGTTCCGTGGGATTGTAGAAGGGATCTCCTTACATTCAGCTAAAGGCACAATGGCTGAAGATGTTAATAATGTACTCATGTTGGCATTGAGGGGCGATCATGCCCTAGCTAACAATGGTCTAGATGTAGCGACTAATAAAGCAATAAATGGTGCGGCTAAAGAAATTAAAATGCTGTATAACGACATGGGAAACCAATTACAAGACATTGGGGTTATTGATAAGTTAGTCGATAACTATATTCCGCGCATGTGGGATCGTTCAGCTATTGAGGCTAACCAATCAAAGCTCGCAAAGCTCCTAGAATCTGATGGAGGGTTTGGTGCGGGTGAAGGCAAACAAGCTGTTAAGGATATGCTATCTATTCAAGATCAGATTGATGGTGGTGGTAGCGGCGGACATTTCTTTTCAGCTAAACGAAAGTTAAACGGCATTGAAAATGATGCAGTCTTTCAAGAATTTCTAAACAACGATGTCTTAGGATCGTTACACATGTATACTTTCCAAGCAGGTAAATCCTTGGCTAAGAACCGTACATTCGGAATTAATACTATAGATGAGTTTTCAAAGTTCTACATCCCACGGATACGCGAGGAGTTAGGAGCTAAAGGACAGCGACTGTCTCAGTCAGAAGAAGATACTATTTTAAATATATACAAGACAGCCACTGGCGAAGGAATGGAAAGATTCGGTAAGAAAGCCCAGACTGCCGTGGATGTTTATGGCTTTGCTAACCGCGTAGCTATGCTCCCCCTCGCAACTGTCTCTAGTTTGACAGAGGTGTTTATTAATATTAGTAAGGTCGGTGTTCGGAAGTCTATTAAGGGCTTTAACGAAGCACTAGAAATATCGTGGAAGGGAATTACCAAAGACCTTGAATCTACCTTAAAGTCTAATCACAACCTGACAGCTAAAGAAGCTTTCTCTGAGATGACTAAGTTTAGCATCAACATGGATCAAGCAATGGCTCAGTTAGGCGATAGACTTGGAGGTGCTGAGCTTGTAAACGAAACACTACAGAATGCGAGCAACAAGTTTTTCCGCGTAACCCTATTGGATCAGTGGACTAAGTTTGTACAGACCACCTCCTACGCAAGCGGAAAGCTTCTAATTAAAGAGAACATTGAAGCCCTATCAGCTAATGGATCTAAGCCTCTAAGTAAAAGACTTGAGACTATGGCCGGAGAGTTAGCTGAACTAGGTATAGATTATAAACAAGGGATGAAGTGGTTTAAGGGCGGAGCTAAGAAAACAGATGAGTTCTACGACTCGCAGGTCTTAGCAGGCGCGGCGAGATATACTAACTCAGTTATCTTACAGCCCACCTCTATGTCAGGACTAAAGCCCCTGTTGCACTCTAATCCTAAGACTGCTATAGCCTTTCAGTTGTTGGGCTACCCCGTTGCGTTTACTAACACTGTATTAAAGGGGGCCGTTAAGCAAATTTATAAAGACCCTGTTCGCAACTCAGGCAAGATAGCTACTGCCGGATTGATCATGACAGGCATGGCGCGTTGGACTAATTATGTGCGAACTGGTGGCGAAAGCGAGAACGGGAAAGATCTGGATGAAATATTATATAGCGCTGTAGCTCGTTGGGGTGGCAATGGTATACTATTAGACACCTTTACAAGAGCGCAGAAGACTGCAATGTATTCGCAAAACCCTGCGGCGTATATGGCAATGCCTTTTGGCCCCATAGCCTCTGATACTTTGAACTTATTTCAACAGGGCATAATCCCTGTAGTGGGTCAGAAGCTCCCATTCTACACAGCCTTTGCACCCGCTATGGATTTAGCAGGCGTAGACGGCAGAGATAAGATGCGGACGTATAGGAGATACTTACAGGATCTTCAAAAGAGATTGTCTAGTGGTGTCCTTCCGCAGTTTGAAGAGTCTTCGCCAACGTTAGGGTATGCAACAGGTGGTGAAGTCACTGATGTTCCTAATGTTCCTACTGAACCTGACGAGCGTATAGATAAGCTAACAGGTCGTCCGTATAATGAACAAGCGGGTGCCGCATATATGGATAAAGTAGAGAAACTTGAAATGAATAATGGTGGTTTAAGTGCTAAAGGTTTATCGACCCTTGCTCTAGCAATCTCTACAAGTATGGGCGGTGCTGTTGGCGACACAGAGATTAAAGTAACTGCTGATAGAATAGAGAAAAGCTTATCTAAGTTAGAATCTAGAGGTGTTATAAATTCTAAAGACCCTCAAGTATTAAGCTATGTACGAGCCTTGGTGGTTAATGCTTTAGAGGCTCCGGCTTTTAAAAGTATTAATGATTTAGAAAAGATACCTTCTTGGAAAAGAGCAGTAGAGGCTTTTAGTAATAAAGACCTGTGGGAAAAAGCGCAGGAAGATTTAGGTGTCACTAATAAACAACAAGTGGCCCTCGAAACTATAAGCAAGTCTGCGGAGTCAGTAGACCCTGAAGGCGCTATAGATTCTGTAGTCACTCCGGCTCTTAGTACCTTAGCTCACAAGCTACGGACTAATGTAGAAGCGCCTGTGGCTAATGACTCTTTGGAAGACATGAACATGGCGGCAGGAGGGAGAGTTCAGTACGCCGAAGGCAGTGAAGTTGTAGAGCCAGTAGAACCAGTTAAACCTTTAGAAGCCGTCGTAACACAGCCTAGTTTTAAAGAGAGTAGTCAAGCTGTAGCACAAGCACTTTCTGAAGGCTTAACATTAGATAAGGTTGAAGAAATACAGCCTTCTATAGCTAAGAGATATGTTGGAAGCGAGGCGGTTGAGCAAGTAGCTAAGCGCGAGGGCGAACTAACATCCCAACAACAGTATGTTATCGGTCATGAAGGGTTTGTTGATGGCGAGTATATAGATACTAAAGGAAATGTAACAAGCGGTGTAGGTCAGACAGGCGAATTTATGGCTCAGTCCTTTAAAGAAACATACGAAGGTCAGCGTCAAAGAGTTAAGAAGAAGATTCGAAATTATGATAACCTCTCTGCAAATCAACAGAAGGCTTTAATGTCTTTAGGATATAGAGGTGACTTAGGAGATAGTTCTCCAAAGTTTCAAAGGCTTGTTAATTCGGGTAACTTTAAACAAGCATCTATAGAACTATTGAACCACACAGAATATAAAGGCTTGAAGAAAACTGATCCGACAAGTGGAATCATACGTCGCTTAGACGAAGCCGCAGAGCTTATTAGGAATTAATATGGGTTTTCCTTTTGAGATAATCACAATGCTTGGCTCTACTGTTCTTAGTGGAGTCATGAGCGTGTGGGCAGAAAGCCGCAAGGACAAAGCAGATCAACAGAAGCTCCTTATAACTCGCGGTGAGTTTGAAATGAAGGCTGTCAAGGCCGCAAGAAACGTAAAGGATAAAGGCTTTCAGTGGACACGCCGTATCATAGCACTGTCCTCAGTCTTTGCCATTGTAATACTACCTAAGCTAGTGGCTATATACTATCCTGCCGTAGAGGTTACTGTAGGTTTTACAAACTTCAAGCCCGGATTTTTATTCCTTACTGACGGCAGAGATGTGTTTGAATGGATAACCTTCCACGGCTTAGTAATAACACAGCTAGATACCAACTTAGTATCAGCTATTATAGGCATGTACTTTGGTGGTAGCTTAGTGAGTAAGAAGTAATGGATCCGAAAACAGGAATGGAACTGATTGAAACCGTTGGGATTCCTGCGGCCTTTGCTATAGGTCTAGGCTACTTGGTGTGGACACTCTTTAAACACCTCATAGCTGACGTACATAAGAAACTAGACGTCCAACACGGAATGATAGTAGCACTGATAGATAGAGTAAGACAGATGGACAACGACATGATAAGAATAGATTCGATGTGCCGGACAGCAATGGGTATACAAGTAGACGTAGACAGAATCGCAAGAGCAGACGGCAAAAAAGACCAAAGGAAAGATTAAAAACATGAAATTAAAACCCACATTCAGAAGCGGCAAGACACTGCGGAACTGTTGGTTCTGTCTAATCTTCTGGTCTTTCTTCGTAGTAGCTTGGTCAGGACATTCTCTAGCGGATCAGATGACGCATAAGTTTAAAAGCCCTAGTTTTAATGGTGTTAATACTTCTTCACACTACCTAACTATTGAGAACCAAGAGTTTAATCGCAAAGCAGACATAGCCGCTGAGATAAAAGCATACCAAGAAGAGCTTATAAGAGATGCAGAGAACACAACACTCGCAAGGTTTATACGCAATTTAGAGTCTCGCATCTACGCAGAGCTTAGCCGCCAATTAGTAAACAATCTGTTCGGCGAGACAATGAGCACTTCAGGAATACTAGAGCTAGAAGGAAATATCATAGAGTATTTCACTGATGGCGATTTCATAACCTTAATTATAACGGATGCCGATGGAAATTCAACGACTATTACTTTGCCTATCGGTTCTTTTACTTTCTAGTTGTTCAGTTTTTGATCAGTTTGAAGATACTGCTAGTCGAAGATTTGATGCGAATGATGTAGTAACGATAGAACAACTTCAGTCTAGCATGCTTATCAACGCAAAGCCCCCAAAGGTTAAGCCGATTGTAGCTGTCTATCCTTCTTCATTTACAGATCAGACAGGCCAGAGAAAAAGCAATAGCTCCTTTGCGCTGTTCTCTACAGCCGTTACACAGCAACCCAGTGCCTTGTTGATAAGGGCTTTAAAGCACGCAAGTGATGGCAACTTCTTCAGAGTGGTTGAGAGGGTTGGCTTAGATAACTTAACGAAAGAAAGACAGTTAATCAGGTCTGCACGCGAGCAAATGCCTGATGGGACTGTCACGAAAGCAGTACCGCCCTTGTTGTTTGCGGGTGTGTTGCTTGAAGGTGCAGTAATAGGATACGACACGAACCTATCTACAGGGGGTGTTGGTGCTAGGTACTTGGGCATAGGGAAGAGCGCACAGTATCGGGAAGATAATATTACTGTATCTTTAAGGATGGTATCCGTTGCAACCGGCGAGATACTAATAGAAGTAATGAGTCAGAAAACAGTGTTTAGTTACGGACAATCAGATGATGTTTTTAAGTTTATAGAAATGGGTACAGAGCTTATCGAAATTGAAGCAGGCAACTCACGTAATGAGTCATCAACCATAGCATTGATGAAAGCAATCGAAGGAGCCGTACTAGAGTTAATAAACATTGGGTACAACAGGGGGTTTTGGACACATGAAACAGATGAATAGAATATTAGTGTTAATGATGAGTTGTGCCTTGAGTGGTTTTGCTTACAGTGCTGATAACGAAATATACATAGATCAATCAGGTGCTACAGCTAACATAGACATAGAGCAACTAGGATCAGGTAACATCATTGGTGGACTTCTATCTGTAGCAGGCACTCTAACGCCTCTAGATTTAGACGGCGCTACTATGATCCTAGACATCAATATGATTGGAAGCACCAACAAATTCTTAGGTGATATTTATGCTGATAGCTTCACAGGCGATTATAACTTCACAGGCTCTAGTAACACCTTCACTATCCAAGTAGATCCTACCAATACTTATGGCGCTAATAGCTCAGACCACCAAATAGATGTTACAGGCGCGAGTAACACCTTCACGCTGAATCAAGGCACTACGGCTTTAGCGGCCACCCTAGACTTAGATTGGATAATTCAAGGTAGCAACAACACCATCACATCCAATATTAATATAGACGGTGCCACTAACTACGTTGACATAGACGGTAGTGATAACACTCTGACTTACACCGGCACAGGCGTTACTGCCTCTGCAGGAGGTTACTTTTACCTAGACCAGACAGGCGGTAATCGGACATTCAATATTCAACAACTGAGTACACAAGACAATGATTGGCTCAAGATTATTTCTGTTGGTTCTAATGGTATTCTGTGTGTCATTCAAAACGATCAGGGTACAGGCATCGGATGCTGATATTGGTGGGGTCTCTGAAGTCTTTGGAACTGCGCAGATCAGAAGAGGCAAAGAACAAAACAACGCTGATATAGATTTCTCTATACAGTCCAATGATGAAGCTGTCACTACCAATGGTAGGATGGCTATCACCTTTCTTGATGACTCTACCGTTAAGCTGACTGAACACTCTAAGCTGACAATCGACGAGTACATCTACGATCCAGATCCTTCTAAATCTAAGATGGCCCTAACCTTTGGGCTAGGCACAGCGCGGTTCATTACAGGCAAACTAGGAAAGATTGACAAACGAAACATTAGGCTCCGAACACCTACAGCAGATATAGCCATTCGCGGCACAGACTTCACGGCCACTGTAGATGAATTAGGCCGCAGTCTTATTATCTTGTTGCCTGACAAGTATGGAGTTTCTAGCGGCGAGATAGAGGTGATGACGGCTATGGGGACTGTGTTACTTAACAAGCCCTATGAAGCTACAACAGTCTCAGTGTATGAATCAGCCCCCTCATCGCCTGCTATCCTAGACTTGACGCTTGATTTCATCGACAACATGTTGATTGTTACGCCACCCAAGAAAGAAATAGTACTATCAGATGAGAGAGTTGTCAAGTCTGCAAGCCTCTTAGACTTTAATGCTCTAGATATAGACTACTTAGACGAAGATCTTCTAGAAGACGAGAACCCTGAGTTCACAGAGTTAGATATAAACTTCTTGGATGTTAATTTCCTTGAAGATATGCTAAACATCCTAGATGCTCTAGGCGTTGCCAAGTCTGATGACAAACTAGCGCAGGTAGCAGGCGTAAGTGTAACAGGCACTAAGCTAGGATTAGACTCTGATACACAGATAACCACCCTCATTACAGGCCAAGTTATTAGTATCATGCGTAGCGTAAGCGAACATGCGCGGTTAGACCTCAACATAGCTAATGGTTATACGGTCATACTCATACAGGACGGAGTCTCTAATACTATAAAGATCAATGGCGGCGATTCAACTATACGGATATTACAGGGCGGATAACATGAAAAAGTTAATCATAGGTTTTATAGCCCTTCTTTTATTTTCTGTTCTTATATATCAGCCTGCGATTATTGAGATCTTAAAGCTCAGAACCTTTGATGCCTTTGTACAAACAGAAGAGCCAACAGACAACATAGTCCTGCTGAATCTCACAGAGGATGACATACACAACGAAGGTGGTTGGCCGTTCCCCAGAGAGCGTCTAGCTGAGATACACATAGACCTGCTGAATGCAGGGGCTTTATCAGTCTCTTGGGTTGTTGTGTTCAGTGAGCCTGACAGGTTTGGCGGCGACGAAGCCTTTGCAGAAGCGTTGTCTTATTACCCTAGTGTCATTTCAATGTTTGAGACAGACAGCTACAAAGAGATGCCGAAGACTGAAGGCACAGTAATACTAGGCAATGACATTGGAGGCATAGAAGCTAGGGGCGCTACACAGAACATTAAAGCCCTTAGAGATGCGTCTATGCAAGGTATTGTCTCAGCCCCTGTAGATGTTGATAACTTAGTGCGGCGCATGCCATTACTTATGCGAAGCCCCGAAGGTTGGATAGCTAGTTTTGGTACACAGGTTCTTAAAGCTGTCACAGGAACTAGCACTTATGTCATTAAAACCAACGAGACTGGCATACAAGAAATAAGAGTCAAGCAACTAAACCCCATCCCGACTGATAGCGCAGGTCGAGTGTGGGTTAATTGGGTTGAAACTACTAGCACCTCTCTATCTGATATGGATGTAGAGGGCAAGATGGTTATCGTAGGCACAACAGCTAAGGGCATATTGCCGCAGGTATCAACCCCCGCAGGCTTACTGTATCCGCACCAAATACAAGCGGCCTTGGTTGAAACAGTTCTACACGCCTCCAATAAGCGCATGCCTATGATACCCCCCACTGCTGTATTATATGAGGCAGTAGTATTACTTATTGGTATGGGCTTGGTGTTCGCGGCTCTGAATTACTTGGGAGTCTATATAGGTCTTAGCTTATCACTAGCTATTATGCTGAGTACTGCGGGGTTAGGAGTCTATCTTATACGGCAAGGGGTTTTGATTGACGTAACACTGTCGCTCATATCTCAATTCATAGTCGCTAGTGCTACATTCTATTTAAATTATAAAGAGCAGTATAAACTCCGACAGCAGATTAAGAAACAATTTGAACACTACCTTGACCCAAGGCAAGTCAAGAGATTGCAGGAGAACCCAGAGCTACTGAAGCTTGGAGGCGAGAAGAAGTATTGCACATTCTTATTCACTGATGTGCGAGGGTTCACGGCGCTGTCAGAGAGCGTCACGCCTGAAGAAGTTACATACATAATGAACAAAGCCTTGACAGCCCAACAATCCGCAGTCGCTGAGTGTCACGGGATGGTTGATAAGTATATTGGCGATGCAATGATGGCAATCTTTGGTGCCCCCTTAGACCTTAAAGACCACGAAGACTGGGCAATTAAATGCGCCTCTATCATAGAGACAAACATGAAAGAACTTAATCTTGAGTTCGAGGCTAAGGGTTTACCGCCTATTAAGATAGGGATAGGGATTAATAGCGGCGATGCTATCATAGGGAATATGGGATCGGAGAAAAGGTTTGATTATACTGCGATAGGTGATGCAGTTAATATTGCGGCGCGTCTTGAGTCAGGTACTAAGGCGGCGGGTGTAGATGTGTTAGTAGGCTTCAGCACTAGAAAAGGTTCTAGTATTAAACTGAAGCCACTATCACCCATTGAAGCTAAAGGAAAGGCAGAGAAGCTAAAAGTATATACGCTGATTAGGCGTCACATACCAATGTGATTTAAGGCGGCTAGTTCCTCTTCTAAGAAAGCATGAAGGGGTTCTATTTTTTGTTTCGTAAGATGTACAATGTTTCTCATCATTAACAATTCTTCGTCTTTAAAGACTAGATGTAGATCAGCGTCTGCAATACTACTGATCTCTGTAACAACAACTCCTTCGCAGTTTATTAAGACTTTGAAGCCTATGATGTTTGCTTCCTTTCCCTTCTTCTTATTAAACAATTTCACATGCACCCCCTACACACGCTAACTCTTGTGAGCCTGTAGTGTTGTCCTCTTGTTCAAAGTTCTGCAAGTCATTCCAGTCTACGTCTGTAGGCATCTCAGCTACTAACTTCTTGTATTGTACTGCATCTATCTCTTCATAGGGTGCTTGCTGATAGACGTGGTCGCTGTAAGGCAATAAACTAATGCCACTACATATATCGAAGTTATTCCAGATCCATTGCGCTACTTGAAGGAACTCGTCGTCTGTGTAATAAACTGTGATGCTTGGCTTATGCTCACACCAGTGGTTCTGATAGAGCTTCCATAAAGTCAACTGTTGCATGGCTCCAACTTGATTAACTGTTGTGCTTCCGGTAGGTGACTTAATAGGGAAGCTATATACCAAGGATGCCGGACTCATTAAGTCCTGTTCAACAGGGAACCCTGAAGCAGTCATGAACTCTGCCAACGGATCTTTAGTATCCGAACGTACTCTTCTGATATAGTGCTTAGAGAAACGAGGGTGAATGCCTGAAGCGCTGTCACACAGTTGAGAAACTGTGCCACTTGGCTTAACACATGTAATAGCCACAGACTGATTGATACCAAGCTTCTCAGCCCACTTCTTATTAGTTTTAACGGCGACATTCTTTAGTTCCTCTAGCCATAACGCTGTCTTATCTGATGATGTCCCAATGACAGGATGATCCATGATACCTGTAAGGCTTAAACCCAACAGTGCTTCTTCTTCTGTGTTCTTCTTCCAGAGGTTCCGCAGGTATCGGAAGTCCGTGAGTGTAGCTTGAAGTGTTCCGATGATCGCGGCTACCTCAATCTTTTTCTTGAGTGTTGATAGCGTATCGTCGGATCGCACCACCACTTCACTTAGGTTGCAAAACTCGTTAGATCGTAGGATTATCTCACTGCACGGATTTGTGCCGAACTCATGATCAGGATCACGCCTACCATTACGGCCTGCTATCTTCTGTGCCGCAACTCTACTAAAGATCCCTCTCTCACCTGCCTTAGATTCGTACATGGTTTGCATCTCGGATAAGAAAGACTCGAAGTCTGGCTTCTCTGTGTAGGCTACGCTGTTATTGGCTAACCTCCTATGGCCTTCATTCCTCCACCAGTCTCCTGACTTAGCTTTAGACATGCGTTGATCTGATAGGTTAGATAGGCTGATAAGCGCTGAACGCCTAACACCCCCAACTACTACAATGTCTGCAATCTTACAGCACACATCATGGCACTCAATGGAGGTTAACTTGCGACCCTTAGCTTTCTGAAACAGCGAGATACAAAAGATAAATAAATCGTCTAGTGGCTCTGGGCCTGATGCTCTGCCCCCAAAGGTCTTGAGTCTTGCTCCTGCAGGGCGTATCTTATCTGTGTTCCACTTAGGTATCTTGCCTGCATATAGCATAGCAATCAACTCGCGGAATGCAGAGGCCCAACCAATCTTACTGTCGGCTACAACTATGGTGGTGTCTGTTACGTGGAAGCTCTCTGCAATCTCAGGGAGTTTATTAATGAAGTTGCGCTCGACGCTAAACCCAACACCAGTACCACACATAAGGACATACATCAACTCATCAAAGGATCGCGGTGAATCTATATGCAGATAACTACAATTAAACCCTGCTACATTATCTTTATCTAGTGCCTTGCCTGCTGTCATCATGCACCGCATAGAGGGCATCACTTCTAAGTTATGTATAGCGTCATACAGTTTCTGTCCTTCTTTTACTGAGAGTTGTTCTCTATCTCTCCAGAACTGAACGTAACGGAAGACTGTCTCAGCCCAAGTCTCTCTGCGGTTGTGCTCAGGAATCCATCGTGCGTAGCGTGACTTGTGTATAAACTGTTGGTACTGATCCATTATCTCTCTCCGTTTATTAGTTCATTCCATCTGTAAAATGCATGTCGATCACTGCACCAATACCAACCGGAATATTTATGAGGCCCGCTACTCTCGTAGTATTTTAAACCGTGTTTAATTATAACATTAGTTTCGCTGTCCACCTAGTACTCATCCTCTATGGTAGATATTAATTTATTCAAATACCACTGGGCTTTTTGACAGTCCTCTAAGGCTTTGCCCTTGTATGACATCCTCCAGATATATTTCAGAGTGTTTCCCTTTAGGTATCCTTGGAAGGCTTCAAGATCCATGCTTGCTTCGATGGCCTGAATACATTCTACGCCGCCTGAGTTATAGTGGGTTGGATGGTTTACTGGATCTTCTTCCTCGCCCTCATGCGCTTCTTGCATGGCTAAGTCTACCCACTTGCTGAACACTAAATCTTTATGATCATCTGCTCTTTCATTGCGCGGCGGGTACTTAGTACGGACTCGATCCCAATCGGCGGGTGTTGCGTCATTTAGTCGTCTGCTCATGGTCTGCCTCAATATCATAGTTAATGGTGGGTTCTCTGCGCTTAGATTCTTTCAGCTTAGAAGCCGAAGTAATCTTCTTGAACTTCTTCTTCCGCACAAACCTGTCGCGCCTCTCGTCTTTCCGGCTGATGTCAGTCAAAACTCTCCCTCTTCTTCGGGTTAATCCAAGTGTCTGGAATACTATCTTCGCTAAACCACCTGAAGTTATTAGCACTTGCCCATTCGCCGTGACTCCGTTTGGTTCCATCCTTTCGGCGCTTAGCCTGCGGCATTGGCGCACTGGGGTTAGCAAACAGAAATACTAGCTCAGTATCTTGAGGTAATGTCTTGCTGATCCAAATGTATTTGCTGAACTCAGCGTAGTCCCAGAACCTCCCCTTAGCTTCAAGAAGAATCTTCTTACCTTCAATCACGCGCAAGAAGTCAGGGTGGTAGTTGTGGTCTATGGTGTACGGAACCTTGTCAGTGTGGAAGCTCCAGTTGTCTAGGATGCCACTGTGTAGTTCGTATTCCCAGTTGGAGTCATAGCCCTTGACTAAGTTCTTCTCTACAGGTCTGGCAACTCTAGGTTTACGATATCCTTTTCTGACGTTTTTCAATGGACAGTGACCTCCCGCCGCTCTAACTCTGCGTCTATCACTAGCCTCAAGTCATTAAGAAAGTCTGAGTCTACATCCGTGATGGAGTTCTCCGAACTGAATAAGAAACTACCTACAGCTACAATCATATCCTCAATGTTTAGTGGGATGTCTTCCATTGGATGTCCTCCAGAGTTATTTGCTCTACGGTACGATCAGGATAGATTGCAAGCAGTTGGTTTATCTTATTGACAACCCACTTAGGGTGGTAGGCATTAAGGTGCATAGTTCTCTGAGCCATGTAGTGTGTTTGCTTAGGCATAAAGTTTGTATAGTTTTTAGTATCTATCTTCTGGCCTTCTTCTTCGCTGAGCAAAGTCCTTAACCAGTTAACTATTATTACGCCTGACTGCTTTCTAATGCGCTTAGCTTTCTTACCGTTCATAGTAGTTCCTCTACCTTTGGTTCCATTACAACCTCTGTCAAGTATGTTAAGCTATTTGAATATTTGAAAGTACGAAGACCGTTGCCATCATTAGAGTCTGCATGACATTTGTACTTATACTTACACCAACTACAACCTTTAGGAAGTTTCATGTTTCCTTTCTTGCCATCAGGTATGGGAGTATAGCATAAAGCAGGGGGTGTGTCAATCTCTAATGCAGGTAGAAGGGATTTAATTGACGCTTTAATGTTTGGCTTATCAAGATCATCAGGCACATACATACACAACTCGCCGCTCTCTTTGTTTAACACCAAGAAGCCTCCGTTCTCTGTGCCCTCTGCCGCTTCATAGCCTGCCAATTGACCCAAGTATCCGAACGGATCGTCCTCTGCTAAGCGCCCTTCTTTAAACTTATTGAATGCAAAGCGCGAGGCTGTCTTAACGTCCACCACCTCGCCGTTTATCTTACAGTCCATGTGGCCTACGATACCTTCGACCTTAACTTCTTTCTGCTCGTCGGTAACTTCGTGGCCTGCCATGCGTACTAGCATCAATACTATCTCTTCAAGCAAGTGGCCGTACAGGAACTTAATCTGTGTCGGCCCATCAATACCACCACGCCCCTGCGGGTCACGCTTCTCGTACCACAACTGGCGTGAGGGCTTACCTACATTCGACATACGCACAGTGAAGTTACTGTCGCGTTCTCTAGGGGTTGACCAAGATTGAAGGGCTTCTTTCATACCACCGACTGCTCTGTCTATGTCAGCCTCAGAGAGCGGCAAAGGTACGCCGTCCGATAGTTTTTCTAGGTGCTTGTAGATGTCAGGTACTAATGTATTTAATTCCATCATGATCTTTTTCCTGTTAAGGGCTTGCAGTTTTATGCGCTATAAAGTGTGATAGTTCTACAGTTTTTAGCGCATATTAATGTTGTTGAATAACAGTCTTTATCTCTTTGAGTGTGCCTCTAAACCATTCGCCGCGACGCTCTAACTTCGCTTTAGTTAGGATAGCGTGTATCTGCTGTTCGGATTCTCTGCGGTCTTCAAAGTACTTAGAGTATCTAACTATATAATCCCTGAAGGGCGAAGAGGTTTGATACCCTGCACATCTATCGCTTGCATCGAGGGCCATGCCAACCTTGAACCACCCTTCCCATGCAGGGTTAGATATTATATAGACATAGCCATTCTCTATCTTGTCGTACTCTGCTTTGTGTCTAGTACCTAAGAGCTTAGCTAGTAGCTTAGAGCTAGGTTGTTTACCCTCCTTGTACTTGCGCTTGATTGTATTCTCTGTTCTGCGGATTTCATAGCAGTCAATACACTTGTAGTGTTGCTTATCTACAAAAGAGAACCACCAGTTGACAGGCGTTTCCAGTACTATCCCACACTCTATACAATTTTTAATGTGTTTCACTCCAGTTCTCCCCAACTTTGTAAGCCCCATCTAAAGGACAATTTAAATTAAACATACACCCTGCTTCTTTAATAGAGTGTATGCCTAGCTTACCTACTTCTTCTGCAACATCAAGATGGCACTCTATCTGCCATTCGTCGTGGACATTAGCTACAAACCTAGCATCGTAGCCGTGCTTGGCTATCTTCTGGTCTAGTATGATCAGTGCTTTCTTCATAACTATTGCGCCCGCACCTTGTAGTAGTGTGTTGAGAGCCGCGTGTTCTGAGCGAACAGTAAGCCTTCTACCGTCTAGTGCTTTAATGAATCCGCTTTTAGCTTCTCGTTGTACCCTGTCCGTAAGCTGTTTAAATGATGGGAGATTATCAAAGAAGCGTTGTCTAAGTCCTTTCCCAACCGTTCTACTTCCTCCAACCACTGACCCAAGCTTTGCATCTCCTGCTCCGTAGAGGAGGGCATAGATGAAAGTTTTTGCCTGACTTCTTGATTCAATTCTCGCAAGGCGCTGATTAGTGGTGTGTATATCTCCGTTAAGTATTTCATTCGTATAGTCCTTATCATCTAAGTAATGAGCTAACATCCTAAGTTCAAGCCCTGAAGCATCTATACCTACAAGCCTATAGTCCTTCGGCACTGTCCAACAAGATCGGCAATCCTCGCCGTATGGCGACGAACTACTAGGTATCTGCGCCATGTTAGGATGAGAGTGTGTCATGCGGCTCGTCACTGCGCCATTAGGATTAACGTATCCATGCACTCTGCCTGTATCTTCGTTCAGTTCTTTGATCCAACTTTTAGTCTGAGCCAATCGCTTCTGAACCATAAGATACTTAGCAATCAATGCGGCCTGCGGTATCCCCTTAACTTTATTTAAAGTCCCTTCGTCTACAATCGCCTGACCAGTAGGTGTGAATTTCTTAGGAGTCCAACCGAAACGAACTAGGTACTCGCCGATCTGTTTACGAGATCCTAAGTTAAAAGGTGTTTCAGTTTTACGGGCTATGGGTAAACAGTCTTCTACGTTTGAAGCCATGCGCTCGTACTCTTCGTCACTCAGCCTTGTGCCGTTCCCATCCTGATCAGTAGCTGTCTTAGCTAAGGCACCTGTCGCCGTGAACTTAGCCGTCAGTATCTGAGTCGTAACTGTGGGCTTAAACTCTTCCTGAACCTCTCGCTCTAAGTCGTGTAGCTTCGTTTCAAACATAGCCATCAAGCCCATTACTTTCTCAACGTCCAGTAAGAATCCAGTGGTTCGCTGTTCATCTATTATCTTAGCTACTGCGTGTTCTATCTGCACTGACTGCGGTGTGAACCCACGGCTCTCGTGTTTCAAAGCCTCATAGACTTTAGTATTTAACAACACATCGTTCTTGCAGTACTTCAACATCTCTGGCGTGTAAGCTTCCCAAGCATCCTCCTGTTGTCCGAAGTCACCCTTCTTGAAACCTAAGCGATAACCCCACCCCTCTAAGCCGTGGTTACCTTCGCGGGTTGGCTTGAAGAGGCGTGATAGAACTAGTGTATCAACGATCTTCTTATCAAACAGATCCACACCCGCAAGCTTCTTAATGACAGGGATGTCATAGCCTATTATATTATGGCCGATCAGTTTAGTAGCAGAGGATAATAACTTATAGCCTGCCTCCAACTGAGTGTTATCGAATGTATATACATCCATTGTATCTACGTCTTGAGCTACAATGCAAAAGATCTTTGAAGGATCTAAGCCGTTTGTCTCTATGTCAAATACTAAGTTACTCATTTTCTTTTGCCTTTATGGTTGTAAGCTAGTGCCTTTTATTTGGTTATCGAGGCTTGTTAATACTTGTAGGTTTGTTTCAACATGAAGCCCGCTAACTAGTCTTCCTCTTAGCGGATAGTAATGATCAACTTCATGTCGAACCCCTGTAACTTTTGTAAGGTGTCGAGCCTTTGCGTACATAGCTTCGATAGCTTCAAGATCAGACCATGCCATTGTACGTTGTTTCACAGCGGCTCTGCGCTCAGCTTTTTTGATGGTGTTTTTTTCTGGATTAGCTTTATTCCAAGCCTTACTATAAGCCTTGCATATATCTGGATGGGCTTTCCTCCAAGCCTTAGTGTTTGCGATACTCTTTTCTCTATTAGCTTCATACCAAGCTTTGGCGCGGGCCACCTGTCTTTCTGGATTAGCTTTGACCCAAGCCCGACCCTTAGCTAGAACGCACACCTTACACATATAGGCGTATCCATCCTTGGCATTGGTCTGCTTATAAAACTCATCAAGCTCCTTAACTTCTTCACACTTGTTACACTTCTTACTCATATGATTTCCTCGCCAAACTGTGAGTCATCGAAGTCGTCTAGCTCTTTGAGCCTGCCTGTCTTGTTATCGTATAGAAGATGGCAAGCCACTCCAACATCTCCAGTGTATCTAGACTTCAACACCCTGACCTTAGTGGTTGATGCCTCTATCTTATCTTCTGATTGTTGGTTGCGTTCAAGGCTAATGACACAGTCACTTAGTTGCGCGATACTTTGAGAGCCTCTGAGGTGTGAGAGTCCTGTCTCTATTCCATTCTCGTGGCCTCTGTTGCCGTCTACTCGACGCAAGTGCGACACCAGTATCATACCACAGCCTGTCTCTTCTACCATAGTCCTGAGCCGGTGCATGATACTATCAATAGCCTTGCGCTCGTCGTGTTCTAGTGTAGAGAGGACTAACATATGAAGGTGATCTACTACGACCCACTTGCAGTCAAGACCTATGATCATATATCGCAACTTACTAAAGATGTCCTCAAGATTATTCATGCCGTGGTGTGCGTGAATCCATACGCGACCTTCGTTATCACCCATGAATACTTTGCGGTAGCAATCGTCTAACTGCTCGTCGGTGAACTCAGACTTAACGCTATCAAGGTGAAGCTTTGCGTTGGCCTCTACTGCCATGATACCTTCGGCGGTTCTTGACCATGTTTCTTCAAGGGCTATGACACCTACGTTATCATCTGTGTGTTCAATCAACCAGTGTTCAATCTCTCGCGTGACAGAGGACTTACCTAAGCCAGTACCACCAGTAAGAGTTATAAGTTCGCCTGCTCTCATGCCTTCGAGCTTCTTGTTTAAGCCGAACCAAGGATAAGGTATGGCCGTCTTCTTTTCTAAGCGTAGCTTCTGATAGGCTTCAAACTGATCGGATAGGTTAAGAACCCCCGACGGCGTATAGAGTTTAGAGTCCCAGAAAGAACTGACGTATGCGGCGTGTCTACCTTGGCGTAACATATCGTTAGCATCTTTGTAGTCCACCGGCATCGTCATGATCTTAGCTTTTCCGGGAGTCAATAACTTTGCAATGAGTAGGGCCGCATCTTTGCCTGCCTTATCATTGTCCAGATTAATGATTATAGAATCAAAAGATTCTAAGTATTCTAAGTTCTCCTTAACATCACGAACGCCTCCCGAAGCTCCTGACTTCAAAGAAACAACAGGCCACTTACTCCCCATAAGTTCATAAGCGGCCATTGCATCACACTCGCCTTCTGTTAAAGTTATAAACTTCCCGCCTGCTTTAAACAGGTTCTCGCCAAACAACCCCGCTTCCTTCGGACTCCCTGTCCACGGAAAATCCTTGTTCTGCTTACGGATTTTAGTTGCGGCTAACTCGTGCCCATTGTAATAAGGATAGTGGTGCTTGTCTATCTTGCCATTGATCATCGTTGATTTAACACCGTACTTCTTAGCAGTAGCTAAGCTTATCTTGCGGTCAGTTAATTCATTGAACGTGGCACTAGTAGAGCTATCCATCTTACTGTTCCTTTGGTGCATTTCAAAGTCTACTACAGTATCGGTTAAAGTTTCCTCTGTTGATCCGTAGTGCGGTAAATAAGTGCTACAACTAAAGCACCAACCCGACC
>Ga0307986_10001365_pt1 | contig 17763 bp, 14 predicted proteins | sample EllFjometageno82_FD_203170 | JGI IMG/M metagenome (GOLD analysis project Ga0307986, IMG submission 203170) | Marine microbial communities from Ellis Fjord, Antarctic Ocean - #82 | ecosystem: Environmental > Aquatic > Marine > Unclassified | place: Southern Ocean | collected 2014-10-09
GATAAATTTGTTCTAATCGAATGAAAACAACTTTATCATTTTTTGTTTTTTCTCTAGCGTCGACTAAATCAAAATAAATCTTTCCTGAACAGATAACTACTTTTTTAATATGCTTATCAGCATTAAGGTTAATTAAACCATACTCACTTGTATAGGCTCTATCGGGAAGAACTCTATGAAAAGAAGTGTCTTTAGTAAAGTCATCTATAGTTGAAACACATTGTTTATGTCTTAATAAAGATTTAGGAGTCATAATTATTAATGGCTTTCTAAACTCTCTGTGCATTTGCCTTCTTAATACGTGAAAATAATTAGCAGGTGTTGTACAATTTACCACTTGAATATTATCTCTTGCACACATTTGTAAAAATCTTTCTAACCTTGCTGAAGAATGTTCGGGTCCTTGGCCTTCGTAACCATGTGGTAGTAACATTACTAAACCGCTTGCTCTTCCCCATTTAGATTCACCTGAAGTTATAAACTGATCAATAATTATTTGTGCACCATTAGCAAAATCACCGAATTGAGCTTCCCACAATACTAAGGTTTCAGGCTCTGATAAAGAGTATCCAAATTCAAACCCCAAGACAGCTAGTTCCGATAAGAGTGTATCGATTACTTCAAATTTTTTTTGATCCTCCGAAATATTATTCAAAGGAACATACCTCTCATGACTGTCTTGATTTCTAAGTACAGAGTGTCTCTGACTAAAAGTTCCTCTACCAGAATCTTGACCTGATAGCCTTACAGAAAAACCTTCTGTCAAAAGTGTGCCAAACGCTAAAGCTTCAGCTGTTGTCCAATCGATTGGAAGATTACTATTAAACATTTTTTGCTTGTTCTCAAATATTTTTTTTAATGTTTTATGTATATTAAAATTATTTGGAATGGTTGTGATTTTTTTTCCTATTAGATTAATTTTTTCTTTATCAACACCGCTAGCACCTCTTCTATCTTTACCTGGTGTGGGTGTAAATCTCGACCAAACACCATCAAACCACTTCAGTTCTGGCTTATAATTTTTAGACTCAATAAACTCTTTCTCTAAATAATGCTTAAAATCATATACTTGTTGATCTACATTTTTTTTGGATAAAAGATTTTCTTTTACTAATTTTTCCGAATAAATTTTTAAAGATGTGGGGTGAGATTTTATTTTTTTATACATTAAAGGTTGAGTAAAAGATGGTTCGTCACCTTCGTTGTGTCCAAATCTTCGGTAACAAAACATATCAATCACAATATCTCTATTAAATTTTTGTCTAAACTCGGTTGCAATTTTTGCGCAATGTACAACTGCTTCTGGATCATCTCCATTAACATGCAAAATAGGAGCTTGAGCAATTTTTGCCACTTCACTGGGGTATGGAGAAGATCTTGCAAATCTTGGAGATGTTGTAAAACCTATTTGATTATTAACGATAATATGAATTGTTCCACCTATATTATGTCCAGGTAATCCTGACATTGCAAAACATTCTGCAACTATTCCCTGTCCTGCAAAAGCAGCGTCTCCGTGAATTAATACCGGTATAACTTTTTTTCTTTTTGGGTCTTTGTGAAAAAACTGTTTTGCTCTTACCTGGCCTAACACTACAGGATTAACAGCTTCTAGATGTGAAGGGTTGTCGGTTAAGCTAATGTGTACGACATTCCCATCAAACTTCCGATTAGACGAAGCACCTAAATGATATTTAACATCTCCTTCAAAATCTCTTTTAGCTTCAACAGTATTACCAAAAAATTCATTAAAAATAGCTTTGAATGGTTTGCCCATAACATTTGCTAAGACATTTAATCTTCCTCTATGTGACATACCAATCTTAATTTCTTTTACTCCTAGATTGCCGCCTCTTTTTATTATTTGTTCCAATGCAGGTACTAAAGATTCACCACCATCAATTCCGAATCGTTTAGTTCCTACAAACTTAACATGCAAATACTTCTCAAAACCTTCAGCTTCAATAACTTTATTTAAAATAGCTTTTTTTCCATTTTCTGTGAAAACAACTTCTTTTTTTGGTCCTTCTATTCTATCTCTAATCCAATTTTTTTCATCTGGGTCACCCATGTGCATAAATTCGTAACCTATATTTCCAGAATATGTTTTTTTTAAAATAATCATTATCTCCGAAAGTTTTGCTTCCTGGAGACCCAGAACTCCATCTAAGAATATTTTTTTATTAAGATCACTTTTGGAAAATCCATATGTTTCAAGTTTTAATTCCGGATGCTCTTCTCTTGCCATCAACCCCAGAGGATCAAGATTTGCAATTAAATGTCCCCTAATTCTAAAAGCTCTAATTAGCATAATTGCTCTTATGGAATTTTTTGCTGACTCCTCTGTCAAAGGAAAGTCTTCGACTTTATTATCTTCTAACAAATCTTCTTTTAGTAGATCTTCTGAATCTAAATTATTTTTTTTAATTTTTTTTTTTGGTGCCCAACTAGGTCCTTTTAGGGTGTTTAGAATAATTGATTCGTTTTCTTTAAGTCCATCAAAAAATTCTTTCCAGCCCGCTGGCAGTTTGTTTGGATTATTTAAATAGTCAGAATAATACTCTTCAATAAATGCAGAATTATTTCCGGCTAAAAAAGAAGTTTTTTTAAATATATTGTTATCTTGAGATGAAGACATTTTATTATCTCATAATAACATATATTTTTTTTTATTAACTACTTAGTTTTTCAAGTAGTGTTTTTCCAATATCTGCAGGAGATTTTGATATTGTTATTCCTGCTGATTTCATTATTTCAATCTTATCCTCGGCTCCACCTTTTCCCCCAGATATGATAGCGCCTGCATGACCCATTCTTCTTCCAGGAGGTGCAGTAAGACCTGCAATAAAACCTACCATGGGTTTTTTGATCTTTGATTTTTTAATAAACTCTGATGCATCTTCTTCTGCAGAGCCACCGATTTCACCAATCATTACGATTGACTCGGTTTCTTCGTCTTTTAAAAAAAGATCGATACAATCAATAAAGTTAGTTCCATTAATTGGGTCTCCACCAATTCCAATACATGTGGATTGACCCATTCCATTAGCTGTAGTTTGTGCAACTGCCTCGTAAGTTAAAGTGCCTGATCTAGAGACTATTCCAACTGATCCTTTTTTATGAATATTACCTGGCATAATACCAATTTTACATTCATCGGGAGTTATAATGCCTGGACAATTTGGTCCTATCAATCGACTATTACTTTTATTTAAAATTTGTTTTACCTTAATCATATCAATAATAGGTATCCCTTCGGTTATACAAACAATAAGTTCTATTTTTGATTCAATTGCTTCTATTATAGCGGAGGCTGCGAATTTTGGGGGCACATAAATCATTGTTGCGCTTGCGCCAGTAACTTTTTTTGCTTCTTCTACAGTGTTAAATACAGGTAAACCTAAATGTTTCTGCCCACCTTTTTTAGGCGTAATCCCACCTACCAATTGAGTTCCATATTTTATAGCTTGTTCTGAATGAAATGTCCCATGAGTACCTGTAAAACCTTGGCATATAACTTTTGTTTTTCTATTAACTAGCACAGACATTTATTTTATTGCCTCTACAATTTTTTTAGCAGCATCATTAAGATCTGTTGCTGCTAGGATTTTAAGTCCTGATTTATCTAATATTTCTTTACCTTCTTTAAAATTAGTTCCCGCTAACCTAACAACAAGAGGAACATCAAGATTAGTTTCTGTTGCAGCATCAAGTACTCCTTGAGCGATAACATCACATCTCATTATCCCCCCAAATATATTTATTAATATTCCCTTAACATTTCTGTCTGAAAGAATTAATTTAAAAGCTGCAGAAACTTTTTCTTTTGAAGCTCCTCCTCCAACATCTAAAAAATTTGCTGGTTCTTGGCCAAACAACTTTATAATATCCATAGTAGCCATAGCTAGTCCTGCTCCATTCACCATACAACCAATAGAACCGTTAAGTTTAATATAGGCTAAGTCATGTTTGCTGGCTTCGATTTCTGCTGGTTCTTCTTCATTTAAATCTCTTAATTTAAAAATTTCTGTCTGTCTAAATAGCGCATTATCATCAAAGTTTATCTTTGCATCTAGGCAAATAATTTTTTCATCTTGAGTTATAATTAGCGGATTTATTTCTATTAAAGTCGCATCTTTTTCAACTAAAATTTTATAAAGTGCTTTAACTAGCCTATGTGCGGTTATCTTTTGTTTGTCGTTAAGATTAAATGGGTTAATAATTTTTTCTACCTCGTCTAACCCAACTTCTTTTTTAAAATCAACTTTATTTGTTATAATTTTTTCTGGAGTTTCGGCAGCTACTTTTTCAATATCCATTCCACCATAAACACTGCTTATAAAAGCAATTTTTGAACTCTCTCTATCTACTACGCAAGATAAATAAAATTCTTTTGAAATATCTGAAGCTTCTTCTATATATAGTCTTTTTACTTTTTTGCCCTCTGTACCTGTCTGGTGAGTAATTAAATTCATACCAAACATTTTTTTTGCTTCTATTTTTAGTTGTTCAATATTTTTTACTAACTTTACTCCACCTCCTTTTCCCCGTCCTCCAGCATGAATTTGAGCTTTAACAACAAACTCCTTAGAGTTAAGTTGTTTAATTTTTTCATCTATCTCACTAATGGCAAATATTACAATTCCTTTTGAAACTGGCGCGTCAAATTCTTTTAATAAATCTTTAGCTTGGTGCTCGTGGATATTCATTAAAATTTAAATATTTAATTATTGTTAGTACGTTAACTGTCAGGGTTTTAGCTTATTTACAATTAAAATAAAATTATTTTTTTAAAAAATTAACATAGAACTTTAACATAACATTAATAATGGTATAAACTTAATAAATATTAAATATTTAACATTATTTTAGGTAAAAATTTTAAATCAAAATTTAACTATTCAACTTATGCAAATAAAAGATTTTACAATAATTATTCCTTGTATATCTTTTAAAGATGTAAAAAACTGCATCAAAAATATTAGAAAAAATTATAAAGAAATTAAAATTATTGTAAGTTTAAACAGATTTAAAAGTAAAAAAAATAAAGATAAAAATTTAAAAATTATTGTCTCAAACTATATTGGAATAGGTAAAAAAAGAAATATAGCTGTTGATGCCAGTAAAACAAAATATTTAGCATTAATAGACTCGGATGCGTATCCTGAAAAAAATTGGATTGAGTCCACTTTTAAATATATAGAAAAAAAAAATGTAGGAATAATAGCTGGTCCACACATTGACCCTCCAAATCAAAAATATTTTGAAAAAATAATTGGCTCAATTAAAAAAAGTTTTTTAATTACAATGATGCCTAATTTTCAAAAAAATAATGTAAAAAAAAAAGCTCAGTTTGTAAATTTTATACCTAGTGCGAATTGGATACTTTCAAAAAAAATATTCAATTTATTAAAACAAATGGACGAAAAAATGTTAAGAAATGAAGATTGGGATTTTGTATACAAGATGAGAAAAACAAAATATAAATTATTGTACTCACCGGAGACTTTGGTTTACCATGGCAATAGTACTGTGCTTCATTTCATAAAAAAAAGATTTAACTATGGTTTCTATATGTGGCCAATACTTACTAAATTAAATTTTCAAAATTATTATTTTTTCCTTCCTTTGCTCTTTGTAATTTTTTTACTTTCTTTGCCACTGGGTTTCTTTTTTGAAAACTATCTTATGTTTTATTTATCGATGTTTACCATCTATATAATTATAGTTTTATGGGAGTCTGCGAGGGTTTCAAAAAGTATAGTTGATTTTTTTTTCATGCTACCAATTCTTATTTGTGCTAATATTTCGCCTGGTTTTGGAATTCTTTTAGGTTTTTATAATTATATTAAAAATAAAGTTTAAAAAATGATAACAACAAAAGCTAACATTGTTAATGTACTTCACAATTTGTACTTAGCAAAAAACCAACCTATCAGTTTAGTGCATTTTGTAACAAACAGATGTAATGCAAGGTGCTCGTTTTGTTTCATTGATTTTGATAACCCTAAAACTTTTGAAGGTGAACTAAGCTTAGAAGAAATAGACAAACTAACAAAAAACTTAGGTAGTTCTCTCCTTAATGTTAATTTAACTGGCGGAGAACCTTTTGCCAGAAAAGATTTAATAGATATTGCTAAATCATATTTGAAAAATTCAACAATTCAATCAATTTATGTAACAACAAATGCTAGTTTGCCTGACAGAATAAAGAAATTTGCTGAAGAAATTTCTTTATTTTCTCCCGATACTGAATTGACTTTTCAAATATCTGTTGATGACTTTCCAAAAAATCACGATCGTGTCAGAAAAATTAAGGACCTATTTGATAAATGTATAGAGTCTTACAGAATTTTAAAAAATTTTGGACCCAAAATAAATCCTGTTATAAGCATTACAGTCACACAGGAAAATTGCGATAATATTAAAGAGATATTTAAATATTTAAATGAAGATTGTAAAATAGAATCTATTAAATGTTGTATTGTTAGAGATGAAGGTGTCTATAAAACTCCACCTGAGAAAAAAAGAAAAATTTATGATGCTTACAATTGGTTAACGAATGAAATTAAAAATAAAACAAAAACAAAACAAATTATAAATTATAATTCTCAATCTATTCAAGGGAAACTACACAAAAAAAAAGATATTATTTCTTGGGAAATGGTAAAACAAATGTATATGGAGCCAAAATTTATTAGCCCTTGCCATGCTGGAGGTTTATTTGGAATTATAAGTGCAAATGGTATGATTTACCCATGTGAGATTCTTGAGAATAAATTGCTGGGTAACCTTAGAGATAATGATATGGATTTTATGAAGATATGGAAGAATAAAGACACCAAAGAAACAAAAAAATGGATAAAAGACACTAAATGTAATTGTACATATGAGTGTGCACTATCTTATAATATACTCGGAAACTGGAGATACCAGCCTAGTCTAATTTCTTCCATGTTTAACTTGAACTAGAATAATATTTTTTCTAGTATTAACTTCTCTAACAACTTATTATTTATATGAAAATATAATACTTTTCAAAATGAACTCTAACTCCTCAAATGAAAATATAGTATTGATTCCTGTATATAATGATTGGAAATCTTTAAATAAATTGCTTCTAGAAATCAATAATAATTTCAATCATAAAAATAAATTGAAAATTTTAATAATTAACGACTGTTCAACTGATGAGATTTTTTTAACAAACACTAAATTTGATAAAATAAAGGAGATTAAAGTACTAAACTTAAATAAAAATCTAGGAAGTCAAAAAGCTATAGCGATTGGCCTAGATTATTTAAAAGCACTTAATCAAGATTTTTTTATAACTATTATGGATGGAGATGGTGAAGATGATCCAAATGAAATCAATAATTTACTTCTACACGCTAAAAATGATGCTGAAGTTATAGTAACCTCACACAGAAAAAAAAGAAATGAAAGTTTTTTTATTCAATTATGTTACTTTATTCATCTAGTAAGTTGTTTTTTTCTCACGTGGAATTGGGTCTCTTTTGGAAATTTTAGTTGTTTTCATTCTAAAAATCTAAATAAAATTAATCTTTATTATGTGTGGTATGCTTTTTCTACGGGAATATTAAAAAGTCTAAAAATTAAGAAATTATACGCTGCAAGAAAAAAAAGATATTTTGAAAGCTCTAAGGTGAGTTTTTTAAATTTAATGGAGCACTCTCTCAGAATAAATTGTGTTTTTTATGAGAGAATAATAATTAACTCATTTATTTTTTTTATTTTAATCTTTATATTTTCTACAAAGTTTAATATTTTTTTTTACGGATCAATTATATTTTTAAATTTAATATTAATTTTAATTAAATTTAAAAACTATCCAAGAAATCCTATTAAATGTAAATATTATTTAAAAAATATAAAACTGATTTAAAAGACTTTTTAATTTTTTAATCTTTATCCTTACAATTTGTTATCAAGTGAGAGATTAGCATTTTATTAACCTTGATCTTTTTTATACTGCAATTACTTGATAATAAATCATCTATGTAGTCATCTTTGTAAATATCGATAGTTACAATTTCGTTAATATTGTTTGATATGATTTTTTTCATTAATAGGTTTTTATAAGATAAATAATATTTATTTTCTAAAGAAGGATGTGAGTTACCATTTGAAATATACCACCTGATTGGTGAATGAATTTTTTTATCTAATATTGCAGAAAAAAAGGAATAATTTGTAATTACCATTAAATTATTTTTACTTTGCTTTATGTAATTTTTGCTTTTAATTACTTCTTTTAATTCTTTTTGAGGATTTTTTTCAAAAGGAGTAATCCATTTAAGATGTTTTAGTTTTTCATCAATTATTTCTGCGTCGATACTCTTACTAAAATCTACATTCACTAATTCATGAAATTTTCGACTATCATTAAATCTTAAATGATATTTACAAACTGCATATGCCGTAAAAATAAAAATAATTAAAAAATATATTTTTTTTTTTGATTTACTTTTTTCAATTTCTGCGTGAAGCAAGGCTCCTAATATTGGTATTAAAAAAAAAATAAAAACTTGATTTTGGGTAATTAATTGGTGAAAAATTAACGATAACACCGTAAAAAAAAATAAACAAATAATATAAGGATCTCCATTGTGAGAACTCTTATTTGAGTGATTTAAAAAAAATAAAAATACTAAAGGAATTAAAAATAAATGTATTAATTTAAAATCTAAGAAAAGATTTTTAAATGTAAAAGCTAAACCATCAATTCTGTTTGTAACTATGCTTGGTGGGTAATATATGTATTGAATTAAAAAATCATTGAAATTAATATTGGAAAGATAACCAATAATAAAAAAAATTAGAAGAGAAATTAAGACTCCAAATATATAATATTTAAAAAAATTAGTTTTTTTTTCTAGCCAAAGATGAGCTAAAATTACGGATAAAGAGATAATTATCAGGTAAGCAGATGGAACCTGTTTTGAAAAAAAAGCTAAAAAAAATAATATTGGTATGGCTATACAAAAAAATTTATTATAATTTTTTAAGTTCAAAATAGTCATGTATATAGCTATCAGGGAAAAAAAAGTTGCGTGGTGATCCACAAAAGGTGTTCCGCTGGATGTATAAGCTAATATTGAAAAAAAAAATGCATAAAAAAAACTATAAAAATTTTTAATTTTTAATTCTAAAAAAAAATAGTAAGTAATTAAAGTAAGTAATGCATTTAAAAGAGAAGTATGGGCTAGATAACTTGACCAGCTAACTCCGAGCAAATAAAAAAATAATGCTTGTATATAGTCAATAGTGGGTCCAGAAACAACCCAATAGTCTTTAAAAGGAAATTCTCCTAACAATATTCTGTATCCGGTGTCAAAATGACCAAGGCTATCTATTGGAAACAATCCACGAGAACCATAATAGAAATTAATTAAAAAAGAGAAAAAACCTAAAAAAATATAAGCTAGAATTGTTTTATAATTTTTTTTGGCCATTAATTTTAAAAAGTTTTAGTCTTTAACGCTAAAAATTTATAATTCTTTATCAATTTTTTTAGCTGCTGCAAATAATTCTTTGACTGCACTTATTGATTGATCAAATTCTTTCTTTTCATCTTTACTCAAATTGATTTCGACAATTTTTTCTATTCCGTTTTTGCCAATTATCACCGGAACTCCGACATACAACTCTTTGATATTGTACTCGCCATTAAGGTATGCTGCGCATGGTAGTTGTTTTTTTAAATCCTTTAAATAACTCTCAGCCATTTCTACTCCAGAAGCGGCTGGTGCATAAAATGCGGATCCTTTTTCCAGTAGTTTAACTATTTCTGCTCCTCCATTTTTAGTTCTAGTAACTATAGCTTCTAATGATTCTTTTTTTAACTTTCCTTCTTTCACTAAATCTAAAACTTGCTTACCGTCTACTTCTGTATGATTTAACATCGAGACCATTGTATCTCCATGACCTCCTAATACTAATGAATTTATCTTATTTACAGGCACATTAAGCTCTTGAGATAAAAAATATTTAAACCTTGAAGTGTCAAGAATGCCTGCCATTCCAACAATCATATTTTTTGCAAAACCAGTGTATTTTTGGAGTGCCATAACAATTACATCTAAAGGATTTGTAATACATATAACAAATGCTTTTGGTGATGTGCTCTTTATTCCTTCGGCTACTTGTTTAATAATTTTTAAATTTATTCCAAGCAAATCATCTCTGGTCATACCTGGTTTTCTTGGGACTCCCGCTGTAATAATTATTACATCAGAATTTTTAGTATCTTCATAATTATTAGTTCCTTTTATATCTACATTGAAACCATCGACCGAAGAAGACTGTGCAATATCTAGGGCTTTCCCTTTAGCTACACCCTCGGCTACATCAAACAAAACCACATCAGCTAATTCTTTTAAAGCTATTAAGTGAGCTAAAGTTCCTCCTATTTGACCTGCACCTATAAGTGAAATTTTTTTTTTCATAGCTATTTCATTGTTGGCATCACAAATTCTGGATCGGACCTTAAGCCTGATGGCCATCTTGATGTGATAGTTTTCAATTTTGTGTAGAATCTAACCCCTTCAGGTCCGTGCATATGTTGATCACCGAATAAAGATCTCTTCCATCCACCAAAACTATGAAAAGCCATAGGAACCGGTATTGGAATATTTATACCTATCATTCCTATTTGTGCTTTACTTGAGAAATTTCTTCCTGAATCACCGTCTCTGGTAAAAATAGTTGCGCCATTCCCAAATTCATGTTCGTTTACAAGTTTTAAAGCTTCTTCAAAATCTTTTGCTCTTACAATTGACAGAACAGGACCAAAAATTTCTTCTTTATATATTCGCATATCTTTTTTTACATGATCAAATAAACATCCACCTATATAATATCCATTTTCATAACCCTGCAGCTTTAAATTTCTTCCATCAACAATTAGTTTTGCGCCTTCTTTAACTCCTACATCAACATAATTTTTTACTTTTTCTAAATGTTCTTTAGTTACAAGTGGGCCCATCTCTGATTTTTTATCCAAACCTGGTCCAACTTTTAAAACCTCAACTTTTTTAGCTAAGCTTTCAATTAACTTGTCACCTATGCCGCCTACTGCAACTGCTACTGATTGTGCCATACATCTTTCACCTGCAGACCCATAAGCTGCTCCCATCAAACCATTAACTGCTTGTTCTAAGTCACAATCTGGCATGATCACAGCATGATTTTTTGCGCCGCCTAAAGCCTGAACTCTTTTTTCATTTTTAGCACAATTTTCGTAAATATATTTTGCAATTGGTGTTGATCCAACAAAACTAACTGCTGATACATCTTTGTTATTAATTAATGCATCAACAGCTTCTTTGTCTCCATTTACAACATTAAATACACCTTCTGGCAATCCTGCCTCTAAAAGTAATTCTGCTAATTTGACCGAACAAGATGGATCTTTTTCTGATGGTTTTAAAATAAAAGTATTTCCACATGCTATAGCAACTGGAAACATCCACATCGGAACCATTGCGGGAAAGTTAAAAGGAGTAATACCGGCACAAACTCCAAGAGGCTGTCTTAACGACCAGCTATCAACATCTGTTCCAACGTTCTCAGTAAATTCTCCTTTTAATAATTGTGGTATGCCACAGGCAAATTCTACAACTTCTAGTCCTCTTGTAATTTCACCTTTCGCATCATCAAATACTTTTCCATGTTCTGAAACTATAATTTTAGTTAGTTCTTCAAAATTTTTTTCTATTATTTCTTTGAACTTAAACATCACTCTTGCTCGCTGAAGAGGAGGTTTTTTTGACCAAGAAGCAAATGCAATTTTTGCAGCTTCTACTGCTGTATCTATATCTTGAGTTGAAGCTAGTTTTACTTCAGCAGATTGTTCTCCAGTTGCAGGATTAAAAACTTTTGATGTTCTTTTTGAATCTCCTAAAAACTTTTTTCCGTTTACGAAGTGTTCAATGATATTCATAGAGGTAATGAAATAATTAAGGTTTTAGGTTGTTGCAAGCATTTTCTTAATTGAAGATATGGCTTTTGCTGGATTTAAGCCTTTTGGGCATGAATTAGTGCAATTCATAATGGTATGACACCTATAAAGCTTAAGTTCATCTGCAACTTTTTTTAATCTCTCTTTTTTTTCTTCATCTCTACTATCGTTTATCCATCTATAAGCTTGCAGCAAAACAGCTGGTCCTAGGTACTTATCTCCATTCCACCAGTAACTAGGACAAGATGTAGAACAGCATGCACAAAGTATGCATTCGTAATGACCATCTAATTTTGATCTATCCTTCTCAGATTGTAAAATTTCTTGTTTTTCTTGTCCTGTTTGTGTTGTTTTTAACCAAGGCTGGATAGACTCATACTGTTTATAAAGCCCACTTAAATCACCAATCAAATCTTTAATAACTTTTAAATGAGGAAGAGGATAAATATTTATTTCTCCTTTAATATCTGTATGAGATTTTATACAAGATAATGTATTAACGCCATCAACATTCATTGCGCATGATCCACATACACCATGTGCACAAGATCTTCTAAAAGTTAATGAGGAATCAATTTCATTTTTTATTTTAAATAATATATCTAAAACTTTAGGACCACAGTTCTCCATGTCAACTTCGAAAGTATCAATTCTTGGATTTTGATCGTCGGATGGCTCCCATCTATAAATATTTACTTTTTTTAAATTAGAAGAATTTGTTTTGTCTTTATAGTATTTGCCTTTAAGGATTTTAGAATTTTGTGGTAAATTAAGCTGTACCACTTTTAATATACTCTTTCTTTAGGTGGAAAATATTGTACATCATTTGTTAATGTTCTAGCATGAACATCTCTATATTTTAGAGTAACTTTATCTCCATCTTGCCAAGCTAAAGTATGTTTCATAAAATTTTTGTCATCACGTTTTGTAAAATCTTCTCTTGCGTGGGCTCCTCTACTTTCTTTTCTGTGGTATGCTGATTCCATTGTTGTTAGAGCCTGACTAATCAAGTTATCAAATTCTAAGGTTTCAACTAGATCGGTATTAAATACTAGTGATTTATCTTGTACAGATAAGTCATTCATACCATCAAGAGGTTTTCTAATCTCTTCAATCCCTTGTTTTAAAGTTTTTTCAGTTCTAAACACCGCACATTTAGTTTGCATAGTTTTTTGCATTGAAGATCTAAGATCCGATGCTTTCGTATTACCATTTGAATTACGTATTTTATCAAATCTATCTAAACACTTGTCTGTTTCACTTTGAGAAACTTCTTCATGTGGTGTTCCTGGCTTAACAAGTTCTGCTGCTCTTTTTGCGGCAGCTCTTCCAAAAACAACAAGGTCAATTAACGAGTTTGAACCAAGTCTATTAGCTCCATGTACAGATACACACGCAGCTTCTCCAATAGCCATTAAACCTGGTACAGTTTTTTCTGAACCGTTAAGTGTTAAGACTTCTGCTTTATAATTTGTTGGTATTCCTCCCATGTTGTAGTGAACTGTAGGTACAACTGGTATTGGTTGTTTGCTTACATCTATATTAGCAAAAGTTTTGGCTGCATCAGATATACCAGGAAGTCTTTCTTCTATAACTTTAGAGTCAAGGTGATCTAAATGTAAGTATATATGATCTTTATCTTTTCCTGCACCACGTCCTTCATTTATTTCTATTTCCATTGATCTGCTCACAACATCTCTTGAGGCTAAATCTTTAGCATTAGGTGCATATCTTTCCATAAATCTTTCTCCTTCGCTGTTTACAAGAAATCCACCCTCTCCTCTTACTCCTTCTGTTATTAATGTTCCAACACCATAAATTCCGGTTGGGTGAAATTGAACAAATTCCATATCTTGAAGTGGTAGACCTGCTCTTAATATCATAGCGTTTCCATCTCCTGTGCAAGTATGTGCGGAGGTTGCTGTTTGATACACTTTTCCATAACCTCCAGTAGCAATAATTGTAATGTGTGATCGAAATCTGTGAATAGTTCCGTCTAATAAATTCCAAGCAATGATACCTTTGCATTCACCATTTTTCATTATTAAATCTAAAGCAAAATATTCTATAAAAAATTCCGTGTTATGTTTTAAAGCTTGTCCATAAAGCGTATGAAGTATAGCGTGACCTGTTCTATCTGCAGCTGCGCAAGTTCTTTGCACTGTACCGTTGCCATAGTTTTTTGTCATACCACCAAATGGTCTTTGATAAATTTTACCGTCTTCAGTTCTACTAAAAGGAACTCCATATCTTTCGAGCTCAACAACTGCTCTTGGAGCTTCTTTACATAAATATTCAATTGCATCTTGATCGCCTAACCAATCAGCTCCTTTTACAGTATCATACATGTGCCATCGCCAATCATCTTCACCCATGTTTCCTAATGCAGCAGATATACCACCTTGAGCAGCCGATGTATGACTTCGAGTTGGAAAAACTTTAGAGACGCAGGCAGTTTTTAATCCTGCCTCTGACAAGCCTACCGCAGCTCTTAATCCAGAGCCACCTGCTCCAAGAACAACAACGTCGTATTCATGATCTATAATTTTATAAGTTCTCATTAATTTAAACTAAGTATACTTGATATAGTTATTAAAGGGATTACTATAGCAAATACATATAGCGTTTTGGTTGCGACATTTTTAATTTTTTCATTTTTTATATAATCCTCAAAAACTTCGCTAATAGTTAGGCTAAAGAAAGAAAAAGCAGCAATTAGAAACAGAGAATATAAGGCTTTTGATGAAGTTTTAGAAAAAAAATTGACTATTTCTATATAACTTCCATCATAGATTGATGTTAAATTAACTATAAACCAAAACATCAATGGGATTAAAATAATTGAACTAAATTTTATTACTAACCATTTTTTTGTAGAATGATGCATATTAAATAAGATTTTTTCCAAGTAAATAAATTAAAGTAGTTAAAGCCAAAGAACCAATTATAGTTATTACTCCCGTAATTTTTGATATTTTTAAATCGAAACCGTAACCTAGATCCCAAATTAAATGTCTTATTTCACTTAATATGTGAAAACTGAATGACCAACTTAAGCTTATAATAAGCAATTTACCAAAAAAAGATTGAAAAAGAATTTTTATAATTTCGTAATTTTCTTCACCGAAAAGTAAGGAGATAGTCCATAAACAAATCAATATCATAACTACACTATTAATTACCCCAATAATTCTGTGAGTTATTGAGAGTATCATAGATAAGTGCCATCTATAAATTTGCAGGTGAGGTGATAAAGGATTTTTTTCGTACATTTTATTTAATATATTTTTTTATTAAAGCTTCAGCAATTTGAACTGTATTTAATGCAGCACCTTTTAGCAAATTATCTGAGACAACCCATAAATTTAAAGCCTTTTTGTTTGAATTATCTTTTCTAATTCGAGAAATATAAGTCAAATAACTTCCTTCTGCCTCAAAGGGTGTTATGTATCCCCCATTTTTTTGTGTATCGATAACTTTACAGCCAGGAGCTTTTTTTAATAAAGCTTTAACTTTCAGCAAGCTGTAGGATTTTTTAAACTCAATATTCATAGATTCAGAATGTGATGTTTTAACAGGAACTCTAACACATGTGGCTGTCATTTTTATATTTGGGTCAAGAATTTTTTTTGTTTCATTTTCCATTTTCCATTCTTCTTTTGTATACCCATCTTTTGCAAATTTATCGATATGAGGAATAAGATTAAAAGCTATCTGCTTAGTAAAATTTTTAGATTTAATTTTTTTACCATTTAAAAAATCTTTTGTTTGACTAAATAATTCGTCTGTAGGAGCCTTACCAGCACCAGATACAGCTTGATAGGTTGAAACTACGATTCTTTTAATTTTAAATTTATCGTGCAATGGCTTTAGTGCTACAACTAATTGAGCAGTTGAACAATTAGGATTAGCTATAATATTAGTTTTTTTATAGTTTTTTAAAGCTTTTTCATTAACCTCAGGAACCACTAAAGAAATATCTTTATGCATCCTAAAGTAATTTGAATTGTCGATTACTATCGTTTTTTTTGCTGCAATAGGAGCCCATTTTTTAGCTATGTGACTACCTGCTGCAAAGAAAGTTATCTGAGCTTTAGAGAAATCATAGTTTTCTAATAAGATAATTTTAATTTTTTTTTTTTTAAAAGATATTTGTTTCCCAGCACTTTTTTTTGATGCAACTAAAAAAAGGTTGTCTATTCTAAGTTTTGATTTTTTTAATATATCGATGGTTTTTAAACCGACATTACCTGTTGCCCCAATTATTGCAAAATTCATTATATAATAACTTATTTGAATTTAGCTATAATTGCATCACCCATTACAGTAGTGCTAACTTCTTTTTTTCCTAAAGACATTATATCTTTTGTTCTAAGGCCATCATCAAGAACTTGTTGAACAGCAGAATCTAGTAAGTCTGCCTCAACATCAAGATCTAGCGAATATCTTAAGGCCATAGATAAACTTAGAATGCTTGCAATTGGATTTGCAATGTTTTTACCAGCTATATCAGGTGCAGAGCCATGTATAGGTTCATACATTGCTCTCATTTTCCCATTTTTATCTTTAGCTCCAAGAGATGCCGAAGGTAGTAAACCTAAAGAACCTGTAAGCATGGCTGCTTCATCGGAAAGAATGTCACCAAATAAATTATCAGTTACTATAACATCAAATTGTTTAGGATCTCTTAAAAGCTGCATAGCACAATTGTCTGCTAACATATGCTTGAGTTCTACTTTTTTAAATTCTTTATCTTTTAATGCTTGGACCTCTTCTCTCCAAAGCATTCCTGCTTCCATTACATTTGATTTTTCACAAGAGGTAACTGTATTTTTTCTTTTTTTAGCTAACTCAAACGCAACACGAGCTACTCTATGAATTTCACTAGTTGTGTAAGTATGAGTATTAGTTCCTTTTCGTTCTCCATTTTCTATGGGAACTATTCCTCTTGGTTCTCCAAAATAAATTCCACCTGTAAGCTCTCTAACAATCATAATATCTAAACCTGATATAATTTCAGGTTTTAAACTTGATGCGTCTACTAATTGTTTAAAACATATTGCTGGTCTTAAATTAGCAAACAATTTTAATTCTTTTCTTAATTTTAAAAGCGCTCTTTCTGGCCTTTTAGAAAATTCTAAATTATCCCATTTAGGTCCACCTACAGCTCCAAGTATAACGGCTTCGCTTTCAAGAGCTTTATAAAAAACTTCATCAGTAATTGGACTCTTATATTTTTCATAGGAAGCTCCACCGACTAACCCTTCTTCTATTTCAAAGTCTAAAGATTTATTTTTATTAAGCCATTCAATAATTTTTTTTACCTCAGAAATAACTTCTGGACCAATTCCATCCCCATGTAGTAATAATATTTTTCTTTTTTTAACTTTAATCATTCTTAGCTAACCATGGTTTAGTGTTTTTTATTTCTCTCTCATAGTCTTGTATGTTTGAAATTTTTTCTAATGATAAATCGATTTCATCTGTTCCCTCTATAAGACATTTTTTCTTAAAAGATTCTAAATTAAATTTAGCGACTTTGTTTCCAAAAATAATCTCTTGTGTTTCAATTTTAATTTCAATTTCAGTCTCTCTTTTTGAATATTCAGCTAACTCTTGAATAATTTTTTCATCTAATACAATTGGTAAAATTCCATTTTTAAAACAATTGCTATAAAATATATCTGCAAAACTAGGACTAATGACACATTTAATTCCAAAATCGTTTAACGCCCAAGGAGCATGTTCTCGTGAAGAACCGCAACCAAAATTTTTCCCTG
>Ga0307986_10001366_pt1 | contig 17757 bp, 20 predicted proteins | sample EllFjometageno82_FD_203170 | JGI IMG/M metagenome (GOLD analysis project Ga0307986, IMG submission 203170) | Marine microbial communities from Ellis Fjord, Antarctic Ocean - #82 | ecosystem: Environmental > Aquatic > Marine > Unclassified | place: Southern Ocean | collected 2014-10-09
AGTTGTAGTTGATTTGGAAACTGGTGGCTTTGATGCGGTCAAAAATCCGATTCTAGAGATAGCTATTCAACTTATTGATTATCAAGATCATCAATTGGTTCTTGGGCAGTTACATAGACATCATATACAGCCGTTCGAAGGATTGGAGATCAATCAAGATTCAATAGATTTTTTAAATCTAGACTTAAATCATCCGCTAAGAGTTGCGGTTGATGAGAAGGTAGCTTTACTTGATTTATTTAAAATCATTAATAAGCATAAAAGTTTATACCAATGCTCTAGGGCAATTTTGGTAGGACACAATGCATTTTTTGATCATAGTTTTTTACTTGCAGCTTGCGAGCGACATGGCATTAAAAAGTCTCCCTTCCACCCCTTCTCCCTCATAGACACTGTGAGCTTGGGTGTATTAGCAACTAAGCAAACCGTTTTGGCGAGAATATGCAAAGAGCTTGAAATAAACTATGACAACGAACAAGCTCATAGTGCAGCATATGATGCCAAGGTAACTGCTCAAGCTTTTTGCCATATTATCAATGAATTTGATAAGAAGGCTTAATGCAATACTAGAGCGTGAGAGTATCACCTGTTTTATTGCATATCTTTGAGACAGAGCCTTTAGATCTAAAGCCTTCAGAGATTGAAAGCAGCCAGGTGATTAACCCTTTAGTCTGTGATGGCATTATTCCAGTGGCAAGTAAGTAATTAGCATTAAGCCTTGATTTGATTGCGTAAGCCTCATGCTCGCTCATAGAGACTTTGATCAATCCAAGAACCTTAACCGCATCAACGGTAAGGATGCAGGCATCCAGTGAATCAAATTTTAACTTTTGATTGGCCACATGCGGTTCATGGAAGACGCTAGAGCCGTCTACCGTGATTGTATAAGAAAAGGTGGTTGTGTGGTATGGACTTCCTGCAGCAAATATTTCTAGCTCCATATTACCTAATTTATATTTAGTACCTGCTTCTACCACGATGGCATTGGTGAACCCATGATTGGTTAGAGACTCTTTGGCAGCATTGGTCGTATAAATAGGAATATCTAAGGAAAACTGATTTAAGCTATCAAGGTCTAGGTGATCTGAGAAATGAGCCGTGATAATTAGATAATTTACTTTGTGGGCAAGGTTATGTTTTATTAAATAGGGTTGTTCGCTAGAATGCCTGTATAGCAACCATTTAAAAATAGGAAATGTTTGTGTTGAGGTGAGCCATGGGTCAACAGCCACCACAATAGAGCCATGTGAATAAATCCAAGATTGGTAGTCATCCCCTCTAATAATCTGCATTACTCAATGATTTCATAAATGATAATAATTACCATAGTGAGAATGATTATCATTAAAAAAATACCTTAAATCAGTTATTTAAATATGCTATATAATAATATATATTACAGAATATAAACCCTTAAGACCTTCAAATTACTATGGAAATGAAAGAGCTAAATGTTGAAGTTGTATGCAATACACTAAATCAAATTATGGAATATGAGCTAGCGGGAGTCGTTAGATATACACATTCTTCGCTTATGGTCACTGGCCCTTACAGGTTACCAATTGTTAGCTTCTTAAAAGAACAAGCCAGTGAATCGCTTCTCCATGCTCAGCAGGCTGGGGAATTGATCGTGGGGCTTGATGGGCACCCAAGTTTAAAAATAGCTAAAATTAAGGAAACTCATCGGCATACCATCAAAGATATATTGGAAGAAGCATTGGAGCATGAACTGCATGCCCTTTCTCTATACAAAGAGCTTTTATCAAGCGTTGCAGATGCTTCCGTATACTTAGAGGAATATGCTAGAGGGTTAATTGGGCAAGAAGAACAGCATTCATTGGAGCTCAAAGCCATGCTAAAAGACTTCGGCTCAGCCTAAAGACTTTATTTTTTAGCAATCCCGTCGATTAGTACTTGTAAATCGCCGGCTTCATGCATTTCTGAAACGATATCACAGCCACCAATAAGCTCACCTTGCACAAAGACTTGAGGGAATGTTGGCCAATCAGAGATATTGGGTAGCGTCTGTCTAATTTCTTGGTTTTCTAAAATATCGACATATGAAAATTCAGCACCACAATCAATAAGTGCTTGCACTGTTTTAGCAGAGAAACCGCATTTAGGTTCATAGGGGGACCCTTTCATATATATCAGAATTTCATTGTCTTTAAACTGACTAGTAATTTTTTCTTCAATGGACATTAGATTTCTCGAGTAATACGTAGGTATTGTATTATGGTGTCCTCGAAGCCATATTTCAATGCATCAGTAATAATTGAATGGCCTATTGAAACCTCATCAACCAACCCGCATTTCTTTAAGATTGGTATATTATCAAGATTTAGATCGTGACCGGCATTCACTCCAACACCTAGTTCTCTTGCCCTTTTAATAACAGCCCTAATCGACATGCATTCTGATTCAATGGCTTGAGGGTTATTTTGCCTGCAAGCGAGAGCAAAAGGCCCAGTATAAATTTCCACTCGATCAAATTCCATCTTGGCGGCATACTCCAATGACTTGATGTCAGGATCAATAAACAGACTGGTTCTAGACTTACGAAGCTCCCCTGATCTTAAAAACGACTGCAATTCTTTTGAGCGATAGTCTAACGGCCACCCGCTATCAGATGTCACTTGCCCTTCGGTATCTGGTACTAGGGTTATCTGCTCAGCTTGTGCTTCTGAGCATATTTCAAGAAAACCCATGAATGAATTTTTAGCACAAGAGAATGGATTGCCCTCTAAGTTAAATTCTAAAGAGTGACCTTTACATAGCTCAGCAATAGACAGGGCATCTTGACTTGTTGCATGCCTATGGTCAGGTCTAGGATGAAGTGTAATACCTTGAATACCCAAGGCAATTGCTTGATTAGCGTACTCTTCTAACGAGGGGCTGTTAGAGCCTCTAGAATTTCTAAGCAGAGCAATTTTATTGAGATTGACACTAAGATCCATCGGCTATGTGTCCATTAGCTGCGGTTTTTAAAGTTATCCAAATTAATGTCAATAGAATCAATATTATGCGGTTGAGTAATAGAATTTTCATCCCAAAATGCTCTACCGCTAATGATTTTACCTGCATCATTGACGACAAAGTGATCGACAATCGAGATATTCATGCCAGAGTTATCAGAAGTATTTCGCACCTCCATAACGGCCTGCAAGATACCTTCATTTGAACATACTATTGTTTTAATATTAGTGGGTTTAATTATCATGCCTTCTGCATGACCAAAATTCCAAAATTCAGAAATTGCTTCAAGGCCTTCACAGGGAACTGCGCCTACTGGGTCCTCAAAAATCGCTGCTGAATCCCAGAGACTAAGGAATAGTTCTTTGTCGTTATTGGAATAAGCTAGAACATAATTATCTAAGGCAGATTGCACTAATTTTTTCATGATTGATCCTCTTTTTTCATGCCCTTCTCTTTCAATAAAACCTTTGTAAATTGAATGTCTGGGTTGATTGGAGATACTTGCTCCCATATTCTGTCGTATTCAGAATGGCTGATAAGCCAGCTACCATCAACCTTAATATACTTGTCTAAATAAAGCGCGGTTCCTTGGGTGACCGTATTATGATCAAGGTTATAAAAAATATCTTGTAGGTACCATTTACCATGAGCCTCAGTCTCCGACAAAACATCAATCTCTGGATGATGTCCCGTATGCATGGCGCAGGCTTGGTCGTGAAATGAATACCTGAGACTGTCCGTTATTTTTTGTTTGCCTTGTGACTCCCATCTATAAGTACCGCCTCGATAATCCACTGTAATATCTTCGGTAAAAATAGAATCAAGTAAATCAAAATCAGCCATGTCTATGGCTCTAAAATATCGGTGCTTGAGGTTTTTAATCTCTTCAATATCTAGAAGTTTTTGTAGTTGGTCCATAGTGCTTACCTTAAAAAAGCTTGGCCACCATCAAGCATAATTGTTGAGCCGGTCATATAAGACATGCCGTCACTAAATAAGTGGCAAACGGCCTCACCAATGTCATCTTTACAGTCACCCACTCGGCCTAGTGGAATGGTTTGAACAAAAGCATTTGCCTCATCTGGTCTCTCATTCATCCACCACTCCATGCCGGTTGATTTTGCAAGCGGCATAATACAGTTGACCAATATATTATCAGGGCCCCACTCCACAGCAGCAGTTCTAGAAAGAGCTCTAGTAGCCTCTTTAACAGATGCATAAGCTCCATAACCTTCTGAGTCTGGTCTTAGGGCTGATGAGCTGGCAAGGTTGATAATCTTCCCGCCTCCCTTTAGATAGGGATGGCAAAGTTTCATGAAGCGAAAAGTGGCAAGTGGCCCGGACATCCACCCATTTTCAAACGCTTGATCATCAACATGGAGTAAATTACCCAATGGTACTTCTTGTGCATTGTTAATCAGAAAATCAATAGAAGAGAATTTGTTAACCGTTGTGTCAATTGAAGATTGTATTGCATTAACATCTTTTACGTCGCATTCAATAGCAATAGCTGAACCGCCATTAAGGTTAATTTCATCTGCAACTGCCTGAACCTTTGAAAGCGTTCTTCCAACCAAGGCTAGATTTGCATTGTAGGAAGATAGGGCTAAAGCGATGCCTTTGCCTATGCCTTGGCCAGCTCCGGTAATAACTGCTACTTTCCCTGTAAAATCCATTTATAAATTAGAGCCTGTAATATCTTTTGCAGCTAGGTATCCGAAAGTCATAGCTGGCCCAAGCGTTGAGCCAGGTCCTGGATAAGTCGGTAAAAGTGCCGTTGAGGTATTGCCACATGCATATAATCCAGGAATAGGTACCCCATCTGGCTTTAGAACTCTAGCCTTAGTGTCAATTACCAGACCGCCTGCTGTGCCCATCTCTCCGGGATACAAAACCATGCAGTAATATGGGCCTTTATCTAAGGGAGCTAGGCACGGGTTTGGCTCAACAGAGGGATCGCCATAATATCGATCATAAACGGAGTCTCCTCGTTGTAAGTCAAGATCCTTGCCAGTGATAGAGTATTCATTCACTTTAAGCTGAGTAGCCAATAAGCCCTGTACATCAATGCCAACAACTTCAGCTAGATCTTCAAGAGTATCTCCCTTGGATAAAAAAGAAGGTGTCCACCATTCCTTTGGAACAGCTGAATCTGGTTGCATGCTACCTTGAAGTAATGGTCCGCAGGGTCTATTTTTTCTAAAAGTGCTGTCAAAAATCATATAACAAGGCGCACAGGGATTACCTTCATCAAACTTTTCGAACATATCGTTCACAAAACTAACATAATTTTGTGATTCGTTAGAAAACCTTTCCCCGTTCTTGTTAACGGTATAGTTTCCTGGCATTGATTTATCTACCATTGAGAGCCAGCCTTTCTCTTGGCCTGGTACTTTCATCGTAGTTGACCACCAACCAGCATCCATTTGATGAGTGTCAGCACCTAATTTCAAAGCAGCTTTCAGAGCATCCCCTGTATTATGGATATTGGCAGCGCTCCATTCTGCATTACTGGGTTTTGGAAGATACTTGTCTCTTAAGTCCTGAGCTCTCTCGAAGCCACCCGCGGCTAAGATAACTGCTTTTTCTGCCTTAATAGTAATTTCTTTACCATCTTTTAAGGCTTTTATTCCTATCACTGTTCCAGCCTCTTCGATCAGGTCTGTCATGGCAGTTTGTATCCATAGATCAACATTCCTATCTTTAAGAGATAGCAGTAATCTTGCAACCCCAGCATTACCCATGGTTAATCTTCTGTCTTTCCAACCCCATTTCACTCTCATGGGAATATCTAATATGTATTTAGTAAATAATTTAGCAAACTGTATTTTCCATCCAGGAAGAGCTCCCAGTAAAAGCTGGCCTTCCACTTGGGTAAAATTCATATTGATGGGACCCATGGTGAAAGCAGTTTGAGGGTGTTGTTCACGTAATTTGGAGAGATCATTTCCTAGCTCTGTACCAAAAATAGGTTCTGGTTCCATTGAACGGTTGCCCCCTTTGCCGCCTGGATTATCGGGAAAATAATCTGGGTAATGTGCGAGATTTCTATATTTAACTTGAGAGTTCTCATGTAGATAATCGACCATTCTTGGCCCCTCAGAAATATAGGTTTCAATTAATTCGTCTTTAATCATTCCATCTGGAGAGACGCTGTTAATGTACTGCCTTGCATCCTCCGCTGAATCATCAACGTTTTCAGCTTTTGCATAACGATTATTAGGAATCCAAACGCCCCCACCCGACGTTGCAGATGTACCACCAAATTGATCACTCTTTTCAATAACTAAAGTTTTTGCCCCGCCATCATGAGAGCATAGAGCAGCTGTTAGGGCTCCATTGCCAGAACCAACAACCACAACATCAAATGTATAGTCCCATTGCATAATATTCTTCCAATTGAATTAACTTAAATTGTAACTAATTCACTATAACCTATGGCAATTAAATTAAAAATCATCAATTTATATCAAAATATATTGACATAATTTATCTGATTGATACTCCACCCTGCTCATATTAGTTTGTATAATCTTTAGAATTACTCAAGAAACTCCCTATATTATGAAAACAGATATTTGTAAGAAGCTAGGTATTGAATACCCTATATTTGCCTTCACTCATTGCAGAGATGTTGTCGTTGCTGTGAGCAAAGCAGGAGGCATTGGTGTCCTAGGAGCTGTCGGTTATTCACCAGCGCAATTAAAAGAAGAGCTTGATTGGATTGATCAGCATATTGGGGATTACTCCTACGGTGTTGATACAGTCATTCCTCAAAAATATGAAGGGATGGACGAGAAAGATCCTGAAATTCTTTTAGAGCAGTTACAAAAGATGATTCCAGCTGGGCACCAAGAGTTTGTTAACACTCTCTTGCGTGAGAATGGAGTTCCTGAAGCACCAGAGTCTAATGGACCTAAAGGAGGGTTGTTAGGTTGGACCGAAGCAACAGCTGAACCGCAAATTGAAGAAGCCCTAAAACATAAAAACGTTAAGCTTATAGCAAACGCGCTAGGGACACCGCCTGCAGATATAATTAAAAAAATTCAAGATAAAGGTGTTCTGATTGGAGCGCTTTGCGGAAAAATTAAACAAGCGTTAGCACATAAAGAAGCTGGATTAGATTTTATTATTGCTCAAGGTGGAGAAGGCGGAGGTCACACAGGTGAAATAGGCAGCATTGTTCTTTGGCCTCAAATTATTGATGCCGTTGGCGATCTGCCTGTACTGGCAGCTGGCGGCATCGGGAATGGAAGGCAGATGGCGGCTGCAATGTCGATGGGTGCTCAGGGTATATGGTGTGGCTCACTATGGCTGGCAGTCGAAGAAGCTGCGGCACAACCTGCTGAAAAGGATTCATACTTAAATGCAACAAGCGAGGATACTATTAGAAGTAAAGCTTGGACTGGTAAGCCTGCTAGGATGCTTAAAAATAAATGGACAGAGGCATGGGAGAACCCAGAAAACCCAGACCCGCTTCCCATGCCACTTCAAGGCATGATAACTTTTGATGCCATGAGAAGAACTTCAATGTATGCGGGTAGCGGCCAAACACAGGAAGTATCATTTAACGCGGCTGGGCAAGTTATAGGTCAGGTGAATCAAATTCAATCTGTGAAAGACGTGATGTATGGATTAATCAATGACTATCTTAATGCTGTTGAGAGATTAAATAAGCTACTGCCAAAAGATTAAATTCTAAAATGGTATCCGAGTTACTTGCTCAACTTCAAGATTTATTATGGGGTCTAGGCCTTATTTCTGGGGTTATCCTCTTGTTATGGGTGATGCCAAAATCCTATACTTTAAAGCTTGGCGATTACCCCCTATTGCTCATATCAATCTTTATAGCCATGATGCTTATCATAGTTAATATTTTTAAGTAAAGCCCAAATGTCATTTGAAGAACTTAGAGTCATCATTGTTGTTTATTCAAGCGCCTTAATTCCCTTCATATATCTCATTTATTCCTACAAAAAATTACCAGCTTGGGTGCCATCGATTTACATCGCAGCCTTTATTGCTTGCGCATTAGGCTGGGAATTATGGTTTACATATGGACTGGTAGATGGTGATGCGGTAGATTTGAGGCGATCTCCTGTTTTGAGCTCATGGATTCCATTACATCTAAACTGGATTTTAAATTCATTAGCAGATGCTGGAACAGTAACTTTGGGTGGATTTTGGTTGATGTGGAGGTTGTGCTCCAAAGATACCCAAATTTTTAGCGCGTGGAGCTGGAAGGCTTTTGGTGTATTTTATATGTGGTGCATAGGCCAAAATATATTTGTTGAGCTCTTCCTTTACCACGATCAACTTGCTGATGGAAAATTACTATCGTGGGCACCCTTAGCACCTCTTGGAAGTTACCTAAATCCAGAGTTATTTTCTTTTAATGGGCGATCAGTGATGCTGCAAACTCAAATACCTTGGATGATTCTGCCGGCAACAATTTATGCAGCAGTGATTAAATACTCAAATAGTCAACTTATAAAAAGAACTTAAAGGGTACAGATCGTTAGTTGGTTTCGTTAAAATCAATAGCAAACTCTTCAACTAAACTAACAAAGGCTTTGACACCAGTATCCAATGCACCATCATCAATATAGAAATATGGCGAATGATTTGTTGGCATGCTTTCAGCCTCTGGCGGGTTGACCCCTAGAAAGAAAAATAGACCAGGAACTTGTTGAGCAAAGAAAGAAAAATCTTCTGCCCCTGTTCTAGGGACTAAAGCTTCATAATAATTATCATCTGCAGCATTTTTAAGAACCGGTCCATATTTCTTGGATAGATCAAGATCATTAAATGTTACTGGGTAGCCACCATAAATTTTAAAGTCCACTGTGGCAGTTGCATGATGCGCTGCTGCAACACTCTCTGCTATTAACTTAATTTCATCGCGTATCTGATCAGCGTATGAGTCTTGAAAAGTTCTGATAGTACCTTCAAGCATCGCATGTTGAGGAATAATGTTATTCCTTGTGCCAGCCTTCATTATCCCAACAGAGACTACAGCCTGACTATCAAGAAGGTTGAGACGCCGACTGACGATTGTTTGAAGTGTTGTTCCTATGTTAAAAGCTGCAACGATAGGATCTGCTCCTTCCCAAGGTCTAGAGCCGTGAGTTTGCTTGCCTTCGATATTAATTCTAAAGGCTTCAGCAGAAGCCATCGCTGGTCCAGGTTTAAGCATGATAGTTCCATGTGAAAAATTTGACACATGAAGGCCAAAAATAGCATCAGGCTTTTCTAGCTCGAACAAACCTTCTTTGAGCATTAGCTCTGCCCCGCCATCTTCACCGGCAGGTGCGCCCTCCTCTGCTGGTTGAAAAATAAGCATGATATCGCCATTCAATTTATCAGTATTTTGTGAGAGGAAGCTGGCTACACCAAGCAAAATAGCAATATGTGCATCATGACCACAAGCGTGCATGACGCCAATTTCATTTCCCTGGTACGTGGTTTTCTCTTTCGAGGAAAATGGTAGGTTGAGTTGCTCTGTTACAGGCAAGCCATCAATGTCTGCTCTTAGTGCAATGAGAGGTCCAGAGTTTTGGCCTCTGATAAAAGCTGTGACGCCAGTTATTCCATAATCGAGATTTGGCTCTAGACCCATCTCGGTTAGGGCATCAGCAATAGATTTTTGAGTTTTATACTCTCTATTGGACAGTTCTGGGAACTGGTGAAAATAATGTCTCCAATCAATAACCTTGGTCATGACCCCGTTTATATTCTGATCCAAGGCAGATGTTAATTCAGCTGTAAAAGCTGGAACAGCCGCAAGCAAAGTGATAAAAAAAGTTAAGGTAATTCTCATTGTATGTTCCTCTTCAACAAATTTAAAAATATAGCTGGTGTCGTGTCCATGTAATGGTAAAAATCTGGCCGTCTTTGTAAAGACCTATTATCCATCATTGAAACTGATCCTATTGCAATCAAAGCATACATGATGAGAGAGCCAATCAACACCCAGGCAAATGATATATTAGACGCTATAGCAAACAAGAATAGGCTGAACCAAAATAATATTTCTCCGAAATAATTTGGATGGCGTGAATAGAACCATAAGCCTTTACGCATGGTCTCAGGTTTTATTAGAGATTTTCTAAATGCATACATCTGCTGGTCTGAAATAATTTGTATGATCACCGCAGCAAAACCAACAATGCATGCAATCCAGTCTAACCAAAATACATTATTGCCTTGAAAGTATAGAGCCAGGCACATTGGCAAAAGAGCCATATAGACACATAAAGTTGGAATTAAATGAATGGCACCAAAATCTATGGTGAAATATTGAAATCTATTTTTAGCTTTTGCCTTCATCATGATGTATCGCCAATCCTCATGACCAAAGCCATCCCAGGATCTTAACCAGTTATAGGTAAGCCTGATTGCCCAGAAAAGCAAGCAAGCAAACATTATCAATGCCCTTAATCCATTACCAGATGACTCTATGTCAATCCAGCACATGAAAGCCAAAACCACTGGAATAACAGACCAAAAAGCGTCATACCAACTAGAGTTTTTAAAAAGTACGCTGAGCAAGTAAATAAATATTGTGGCCTCGATATGGCATATCAGCAGCCTTACAAAGATATTGGTATCAAGGAATAGATTCCATGTAATAAACATAGAGTAAATGCATAGTGTGTAGCCTAAAAAGATAACAATGACTGGAAAGATTTTCATACGCGAGTTGCCTCGTGCGGCGATGGTGGGTGGTAATCATTAACAATAGGTTCTAATGGAATTTTTTGCAGATCCACTAACTTTGAAATATCGGTATTCAATGTCCTATAAAGGGTATTCCGTTGAACAAGATTTAATCCGAGAGATTGAGTGATCTCCAAAACCTTATCTAACTCTAGCTCTTGGCCAAAGGAAGCTCCGGCCGCTTTGGTAATACTTTCATTCATTAGCACACCGCCTACATCATTAATGCCAGCATTTAGAAGAATCTTTAATCCCGGCAAGCCCATCTTGACCCAAGACCCTTGGATGTTCTTGATGGTATTATGAAAAAGTATTCTCGAGACCGAATGGACTAATACAGCTTCTTTGAATGTTGGTCCAGGTCTTGATAAGCCCCTCCTATAAATAGGAGCTTCTTCTGACACAAAGGGTAGCGGCACAAACTCTGTTATGCCATTAGTTTCTAATTGAATTTTTTGAATTGAGGCTAGGTGATGAGCAACATGTTTCATACTTTCTACATGGCCAAACATCATGGTTGAAGTTGTAGGTAAGCCAACAGCATGAGCTGCTTTGATAATATTAATCCACTCCATTGAATTCAATTTATCAGGGCAAATGATTGCACGAATATCGTCATGCAGAATTTCAGCGGCGGTACCTGGCAATGAATTCAATCCAGCTTTTTTTAGCTCTAATAGAAACTCTTCGGTTGAAATATTAAGGGTTTTGCGCCCATGATCTATTTCTAAGGGAGAGAAGGCGTGAATATGCAGAGTGTCGGAAACGGACCTAACTGCTGCAATAATATCTAAGTAAGTTTGACCCGTGTAGGCTGGATGGATTCCACCTTGCATGCATACCTCTGTTGCACCCCTAGCAACTGCTTCCTCTGTACGTCTAACTATCTCATCTCGGGAAATATTGTAAGGCTTGCCTCTTAGGTCCTCATGTCCCTTACCTTTGGAGAAAGCGCAAAAATTACACTTAAATGAGCAGATATTTGTATAATTTATGTTGCGATTTACAACACAAGTAACGGTATTACCATGAAGATCCCTGTTAAGTTCGTTTGCATAATCAATAATGTACTTAAAGTCTCTACCATCACTCTCAAGAAGAGCTGAAATAGAATCTACGTTCAACTGAGCTTCAGCCTTAGTGATGACATCTTTGATACTGGATGTTGATATAAGGTCAGTGTAATTGGGTGTAGACTGGCTGACTCCGGATACCCATGCATCTTCTCTAAGTAAGAATTGAGCATCTACCTTTCTAAGCAATCTAGATGATATATCGGGGGTAGAGAATATATCTAATTTAGAAAAATAGTTTGGGTACAAAGTAGTTCGAGGCAAAAGAAACTGGTCTAGACTGCTCACGGTTTCCTGTAATCGCTGAATTTCTGGCCATGGGGCTTCTGGATTTACAAAATCTTTGGTTACAGGTGATATCCCGCCAAAATCATTGATGCCTGACATGGTCAATTGATCTAAGTGGCCATGATTTAGGTTGGGTGGGACTTGCAGGCTTATATCAACTGGAAGAATCAACCTGGCCATAGCGACAGTCCATAACAAATCATCAAAGGATGGTTCTGGGGCATTTGCCATAAGAGTATTAGGTTTGGCTTTAAAATTTTGAACGATCACTTCTTGTATGTGTCCATGGAGAGAATGCAATTCAGCTATTTTAAATAATGCCTGCAGTCGCTCGAGACGTGTTTCTCCTATGCCAATTAAAATACCGGTAGTAAACGGAATTTTTTGCATCCCTGCTTCTTCTAAAGTTTGCAAGCGGAATGTAGGGTCTTTGTCTGGCGATCCATAATGGGCTTGACCTTTTTTCATCAACTCCTCTGATAGGGACTCAACCATAAGCCCCATAGATCCGCTTAAAGGTTTTAACATGGTTAATTCTTCAGGAGTTAAGCAGCCCGGGTTTAGATGAGGTATGAGTGATGTTTCATCTAAGACTGCTTGAGCACAAGCGGCTAAATATTCATTTGTGGAGGAATAACCCATGTCTCTTAGAGCATTTCGTGCAGCGTTATATCTTAGTTCTGGCTTATCACCCAAAGTAAATAAGGCCTCATGGCATCCTTTTAACTCGCCCTCTTTAGCAATCTCGACAACTTGTTCAATCGAAAGATAAGGCGATTCAACATTTTTCGGTGTTTGGGCAAAGGTGCAGTAATGACAAACATCTCTACATAGAAATGTTAATGGGATAAAGACCTTGGGGGAAAAAGTTAATTTTTTACCATAGTAATTAAATTTTTTTATATAGGCTGATTGTATTAAAAACTCAGAAATTGCTACATTGGATAAAAGCTCAAGGTCAGATACTTTGCAACTTTGATTGGCAATAAGATTTCTTAAAGCTGAATTTGAATGATCCTTAATATCCATGGGTTTTATACTTCAACATATTTAATTAGTTTGTAGTAATCATCATCTGAGTCAAGGTCTTGCTGCAATGACGTAATAGATGGAGACTCCCATGTAAAAAAATTTTCTTTAAATACTTGCTGAAATAAGTTGAAGCTATTAGGCCCAAATTTAAATTTAAACCTCAGGGATGAAGCAAATAGCAAGCAGTTAGTGCCGATGCCATGCTCGTCTGTAATAATTGTAATAGAGTTATCGGAGTGACTCATGCATAGCAACTCTATGTCACCGGCGTTAATTCTTGGGAGGTCTGCATGAGTAATCATGATTTGATCGAGCGGCATAGTGTTAGCTATAGCATCCTCTAATGCTAAATTCAGGGATAAAGTTGATACAAAAACCCTTGCGCCCTGAATCACCAAATTGGGATCATTGGTAACCACGGTTATAGTGCTAGCTATATTGGCTTGAGCAAAAGCGTTAACAGTTTTCTGCGCCATAGTTTTGGCTAAATCTGCCCTCTCGCTATTTGTAAGAATAGTACTTAAACGCTCTTTTGATTCAGTGTATTTTTTTACTGGAATAAATATAGCTATTGGCATTGTTAGTTACCCTCTAAAAAACCAACTATAGACTTAGCTAATTGTATTTTTGATTGCAGCGTCTCCATCACTAATGGAGCGGTGTAAGTCTTAAACCCATTAATGTGAAGTGAATTCAGTTGATCATTATCTAATTCATCAATAAATATTGTGCTGGCATAATCTTTGTAAAAATTAGCTATTGAATTAACAGATACTTCAAGACCTAGCTCACTCATTATTTTTGATGTTGGGCCCTTTAAGGACTGGGAGTTTACTATTGGGCTCACTACATTAACTCTATCTGGGTGTAATTTTAAGAATTGATTCAAGCCTTCAAGCTGAATGATCGGATTGATACTAACAAATGGGTTTGATGGGCAAATAATAATTTCATTAAATGCTTCCAGATCAATTAATGGATTAAATTTTGCTTTATCTAAACCTTTAAAAACAAAATCTGTTACGGGAGGCTCACATTGCAATTTTACAAAATACTCTTGAAATGACAGTAATCGATTTTTTGTTTGAACATATGTTTCAACGGTCTCATCGCTCATAGGCAGCACCTTAGATTGAACGCCAAGTCGAGCGCATAGCTCTTGAGTAACCTGGGATAGATTCGCGCCGTTCGATAGCAATTGAGTTCGAATTATGTGAGTTGCTAAATCTTTATCTCCAAGTTGAAACCAAGTCTCTCCTCCAAGTTGTTTGAATGCACTGAGCATTTCCCAAGTTTCATCTGCTCTTCCCCATCCCTTGGACAAGTCGGACTCATTAGCGAGCGTATAAAGAACAGTATCAAGGTCAGGGCAAATCTTGAGGTTTAAATGTTTAAAATCATCCCCAGTGTTTACTGCAATTGTGAGATTGGATTCTGCTAGAATTTTAGAAAAACCGAGGGCTAATTTAGCTCCGCCTACCCCACCACATAATAGTAAATAATTTTTCACCTAAAAAGATCCTCGGCTTCACTTCTAATTAGATCATTCCCGGTAGCATGTTCTGAAAAATTAGCTTTATAGCCCCGAATTAATACGACTGGCTTTTTTTGATCCGCCTGACCCATCAGCAACGAAGCTGCAGCTGCGAGTTCGTCAGCAACAGCTATCTGGGTTACTTTTAATATATTCCCATAGAGATCTTTTTTGCCTCTCTCATCGACCACACATTCTATATTAGAGCTACCAATGGCAAATCCAACAATACCATTTCTAAATGGCCTGCCCATGGTATCTGAGATAATTAACCCAATATTTTTATTAAAATACTGGGCTATAGATGCACGTAAAGATTTAGCTGATAAATCTGGATTCTCAGGTAACAGCAAAATCTGGTTTGAAGTTTGATCGATGTTAGACCGATCAATTCCTGCATTTGCATGAATGAAACCAAGCTTATGCTCAACGATGAGTACGCCCATTCTATATCTTACGACTTGTTTGGATTCATTCAGAATAGCCTGAATAAACTGAGGGTCCTTTTTAATTTTTTTTGAGAGTGATATTGCTTTATCGGTCGGAACTAAAGTGGAGATATCCAGATACCTATTCTCAGATTTAGATACTACTTTTTGAGCAATGGTTAGAATATCGCCATCTTCAAGTTGAAGGTTCTGCCTCACTAACTGATCAATGATCATGGTCGCAAGATCATCTCCTGGCTGAATAAGGGGCAAGCTCTCTAAGGCTATTAAATTAAGTGAGTTGATAGTGTCTCTCTTTGTTTCTTAAATACCAGTGATTTTAATGCCGGAATGTTGCAAAGAATGTTTTTTATTAATGGTAATTAAGATTGATGTTAAAGCTTCTGCAGCCACTGAATTACACAAGGGTCCAGCATGCCAACCCTTTAAGCCAGCATCTTCAACTAACCCTATCACTGTGCTTCTAGCCTCTAAAAAATCTCCAGTAACCAAGACATCACAGTCAATCTCTTTGTCGGTCTGCAGTAATTCAGCTGATATATTTTGAAAAGCAGATACAACAATAGTGCTTTCGCCAAGTAAGCTTTGAGCTTTTAATGCTGCCGACCCTTCTTTTGGTAATTGCACCCTCATGACCTTAGGTGGAACCAATGGAACTGTTGCATCAATAAGGATTTTATTAGCGAGCTTATCCTCAATGCTTGATAAAGTTGATTCTTGATGTGCAAATGGAACAGTGATGCAGGCGATTTCGCAGCGAGCTGCTGCGTCTACATTTAGATAGGCGGAAGATTTGGGGAGCCCTAGCTCAACAGCAACTTCCTCCGCTTTAGCTAAATCCCTGCTTCCAATGAAGACCTCATGATTTGCCTTAATCCAACGTGAAGCCAAACCCTTGCCCAATACCCCTGTGCCACCGAGAATTGCAATTTTCACAAATACGCTCCTAGTTAATTTAAAGAATAAACACATAGATTATACAAACTTATAAATGAATCAATGAGTATCATTTGTATTAATTTTGTCAAATACCACATTTTGTAATTACTGGATGATTTCTATCTCAATGGCCGGTCGAAGGTTATAATTTATGAGAAGTAAATTTTTAGGTATCTTGCGTGACTAGTATAAATTTTAAAAATAAAACCGTTCTCATTACCGGTGGCACAAAGGGCATAGGATTAGAAATTACGAAGACATTTTTAAGACTTGATGCCAATGTGGTGGTTTTAGCCAGAAATACACCTTCTAGAAAAATTCAAACCAAAGGTAATGCTAGTATTTATGTTGAATGTGACATCAGAAACCTAGAGTCTATTGATAACGCCCTAAAAAAAATCAAGTCTCAATACAAAACTCTGGATATTTTGGTTAACAACGCAGGTGGCGCACCGCTGGTTGATTCAATGTCCGCATCTCCAAAATTCCACCAAGCTATTATTGATCTTAATTTAATGGCTCCATTGAATGTAAGTCAAAAAGTCGGAAGGCTGATGATGAAACAAAAAACAATTTCCAATATTATTAATATTTCTAGCGTGACTGCTACCAGACCAACTCCAGGAAGTGCAGCTTATGGAGCTGCCAAAGGCGCACTTGTAAATCTAACTAAAACTCTAGCTGTAGAGTGGGCACCTAAAATTAAAATAAATGCCATTATTGTGGGCTATATAGAAACAGAAAATTCGCTTCTCCATTACGGCAGTAAGTCTGAAATTAACAAAGTTGCCAAAACCATTCCCCTTAAAAGAATGGGTAAACCGCAGGATATTGCCAACGCATGCATATTCTTTGCATCCCCTTTGGCAGAATGGATTACTGGTGCAGCGCTTGAGGTGCATGGAGGTGGAGAAACGCCCTCTTACCTCGATGTTGCTAAACCTAATTAATGATTGAACTTTTATACTGATAACCCTGTCATACTTTAAACACATTAATTTTTAACTACAAATGAACGAAAAATACATACAAGCTATCATTCTTGGCTCCATTATTGGCTTAGCCATTATTCTAGATGACTTCATCGGCCCTAAGCCTAGGCCCTTGATGGAGCGACACGTCATGATGGTTGATGGCAAAACTAAGCCTCATGCAATGAAAGGTCATTGGAAAGCCAAAGGTGGTAAAGATAGTGACCTGCATAAATTGCAGGATCATAACGTCATGATTTTTAAAACTGACGATGATGGTATTGAGAAAAAAATTGAAATAAAAATAGATGCTGGCGACATCGAAAGTATCGATATTGACAAAATCTTAGATTCTCTTAAAAGTGACTTAAGTGAAGAAGACTTAAATGCTATTAAAGCTAAAATCAAAAGCGCAAAAATGAATCTTTCTGAATCAAAGCATGGGCTTAAAGAAATTGAAGTAGAAGTTGAAGTTTTATAAAGAGTTACTAGCCAAAAATCTTTCTAACAAGTTTATTCCCCCAGAATATTTTTAAAGCACCCTTCAGCTGTTCGAGGGATTTATCGGTGTATGGATAGGCGGCAGCTGATTTTTTTCCAATAATTATTGGCATTGCATGCGCATAACCTAACAAGCCCTCTTTTCCATTAACCACTCCTAGACCGCTATTCTTTACACCTCCAAAAGGCACCTCATTGACACCATAGCTCATGGCCATATCGTTCACAGAGCAAGCGCCGGTCTCTATTGAGCTAGCAATCTTTTGACCTTTAAC
>Ga0307986_10001367_pt1 | contig 17757 bp, 23 predicted proteins | sample EllFjometageno82_FD_203170 | JGI IMG/M metagenome (GOLD analysis project Ga0307986, IMG submission 203170) | Marine microbial communities from Ellis Fjord, Antarctic Ocean - #82 | ecosystem: Environmental > Aquatic > Marine > Unclassified | place: Southern Ocean | collected 2014-10-09
ACAACAAGAGGTTTTGGCTCTAAAGAATTTCAAATTGTCGGTGACTTAATTACTAAAGTTATCAAAGGTCTATCTCAAAACCCTAATGATAATAGTAAAATTGAAGAAGAGGTTAGGAATCAAGTTATTGAACTAACATCTTCTTTTCCAATCTACAAAAATTTAAAATAATGATTTGTTCAATTTGTAAAAAAGGTGAAACTTCTGTTGTAGATTCTAGACCAACTGAGGATGGGACTGCTATTAGAAGAAGAAGATTGTGTGTATGTGGTGGAAGATTTACTACTTTTGAAAGAGTTCAGTTCAGAGAAATAATGGTTATAAAAAAAAATGGAAGAAAATCATCATTTGATAGAGATAAATTGTCTAAATCTATCTATATAGCTCTCAAGAAAAGACCAATTGACACTGAAACTGCTGAAAAATTTATAAGTAAAATTTCAAGAGCATTAGAGGAGTTGGGTCAAAGTGAAATTTCAACTAATAATATTGGCACAATGGTTATGGAGGGATTAAAAGAGCTTGACCCAGTTGCTTATGTTAGATTTGCATCTGTTTATAGAAATTTTAGAGAAGAGAAAGATTTTGTACAATTCGTGGACAAATTAGATGTCTACAAGAAAAGATAAATTTTCCAAAAAAGATATTAAATACATGGAGCTTGCTTTGAATTTAGCAAGAGCACGTGGTGGGCTTACCGGAGTTAATCCATCTGTTGGATGTGTAATAGTTAAAAATGATAAAATTATATCAATTGGTCAAACGGGTTTTGATGGGAGACCTCACGCTGAATCAAATGCAATTAATGATTGTAATGAAAGTCTAGATGGTTCAAAAATGTACCTAACTCTCGAGCCATGTAATCATTATGGAAAAACACCACCTTGTACAAATTTAATTATTAAAAAAAATATTAAAGAAGTTTTTTATAGTATTGAAGATATAGATAAAAAAGTTAAAGGAAAAAGTTTCCAAATTTTAAAATCAGAAAATATTATTGTAAAAAAGGGTTTACTTAAAAATAAAGTTACTGAATTTTATGATAATTATTTTTTTAATAGGAAAAATAAAATGCCTTATGTGACAGGTAAAATTGCCGTTTCAAAAAATAATTTAATTTATAGTGAAAACGTAAAAAAAATTACCGATATTCATTCTGATAAATTAACACATTTTCTTCGGTATAAAAATGATTCACTGATGGTTTCAAGTACAACTTTAAATAAGGATAATCCAAAATTAAATTGTAGACTTATTGGTTTTGAGAAATATTCACCCAGAAGAATTATCCTAGATAATAATTTAGAAATGAAAACTAATTCTTATATTTTTAAAACAATTAATAGAAACAACACCATTATTTTTTATAATAAAGCTAATAAAAATAGAATTTCACTCTTTAAAAAAAAAGGTGTTAAATTAATTAAATCTAATTTAATCAAAGGTCGTTTTTTTGATTTAAAATCTCTTCTTAAAAAACTTTACATCTTAGGATCAAGAAATCTCTTGGTTGAAGGTGGTGACATTTTATCGGGGAGTTTTTTAGAAAATAAGATTTTTAACCAATTTTATTTCTTTAAAAGTAGTAAAAATTTATCAAAAACTTTGATATATAAAGATTTTAACTATTTTAAAAAATTAACTCAAAATTATAAAAGTAAAACAAAAATTAATTCTAAATTTGGTAAAGATTCAATAACACTGTACAAAAGATAATATGTTTAATGGAATAATATTTAATCAAGGAATTGTACAGAAAATTAATAAAAGAACCAAAGGTATTAATATTTTCATTCAATCAAATCTTAAATTAACAACTAAGGATATAGGTGTTTCTATTGCTTCAGACGGTGTCTGTCTTACACTTATATCTCTTAAAGAAAAGTTAATGGAATTTTACCTCTCCAATGAAACTATACAGCGCTCAAAATTTAAATTTCTAAAATTAAAAGATAAAATTAATCTTGAATTACCATTAAAATATGGACAAAAAATTTCTGGCCACATTTGTCAAGGTCATATTGATACTGTTGGTAAAATTATAGACATCAAAAAGATTGATAAGTCTTATGTATTTAATTTTGAAGTTATTAAAAAAGAAAGAAATAATTTAATAGAAAAAGCTTCTATTTGCATTAATGGTATTTCACTAACAATCTCCAAAATAACTAAAAAGGGTTTCCAAACCTGGGTGATACCGCACACTTTTAAAATTACAAATTTATCTTCATTAAAGAAAAATAGCTTAGTTAATATAGAGATAGATATACTATCCAAATACGTTAGAAATTATTTTAATGAAAAATAATAATTACACTCCAATTGAAAACATTATCAGTATTGCTAAAAAAGGAGGTATGTTTATTTTAGTGGACGATGAAAAAAGAGAAAATGAAGGTGATTTGATAATATCCACCTCAGATTCTAATGCAAAAAATATAAATTTTATGGCCAAGTTTGGACGAGGGCTAATATGTCTGGCTTTAGATGCCATCCAAGCAAAAAAATTAAATTTATCTTTAATGTCCCCTATAAATCAATCTAGGAATAAAACTGCATTTACAGTTTCAATTGAAGCAAAAAAAGGAATTACTACCGGTATATCAGCTAAGGATAGAGCTAAAACAATCAAAGTTGCTTCAAAAAAAAATGTAAATAAAAATGAAATTGTTTCTCCTGGTCATGTGTTTCCAATAATAGCTAAAGATGGAGGTGTGCTTGTCAGAGCTGGTCATACAGAAGCGTCTGTTGATATTTCAAAACTTGCAAGAAAAAATAATTCTGCTGTTATATGTGAAATCATGAATGAAGATGGAACAATGGCTAAAGGACAAGATTTATTTAACTTTGCAAAGAAACATAATTTAAAAATAGGTAAAATTGAGGATCTTATTGCTTATCGTTTAAAAAAAGAAAAATTAATCAAATTAAAAAAACAATCTGAAATTAAGTTACAAAATCAAAAATTCAAAATTAAGATATATGAAAATCTTTTGGACAATTCTGAACACTTTGCACTAATTAAAGGTAATTTAAAAAAAGGATTGGTTCCCCGGGTTAGAGTAATTTCATCTAATGTAGTACAAAATTACTTAATTGATCAACAGCTACCCAATTCTTTTAAAAAAACACTTAATTACTTTAAGAAATTTAATAATTGTGTATTAATTTTTATTAATAATACAAATCTAAAATCTGTAACAGAAACATTAAAAGACTATAAGAATAAAAATCTAGATACAAAAAATGTTAAAGGAAATCATATTAAAAATTATGGTATCGGAGCTCAAATAATCAAAGATTTAAAAATTAAAAATATGATATTAATTAGTAAATCTCATAAAAAGGTCATTGGTTTAGAGGGTTATGATATAAAGATCACAAAACAGGAAATAATTTAATGAAAAAAAAATATTTAATAGTGATTGCAAATTATTACAAGGGTATTTCTAATGGCTTACTCGATAGTGCAAAAAAAAAATTGCCTAAATCTAGTTTGATAAAAATCATAAATGTTCCAGGTGTTTTTGAAATCCCTGTTACCATTTCAAAAAATATTAAAAAGTACGATGCCTTCTTGGCATTGGGATGCGTAATAAAAGGTCAAACTCCTCATTTTAATTTCATATCTCAAGTATCTACTGATGCTATAATGAAATTGTCTGTAGAAAATAGAAAGCCTATAGGTAATGGAATTATCACATGTTTAAATATGAAACAAGCAATAGCTCGAATGAAAAAGGGTAGAGATGCAGCAGAGGCTGTAAACTCAGTCCTTTCACAGAAATAATGAGAACACCATATAATCCCAATCAAAGTCCTAGGGTCATAATTATACAAAAACTATATGGAAAGTTTTTTAATGATGATGCAGATTTATCATTTCCAAAACATAGATTTAAAAAGTTTATTAAAGATGTTGTTATAGGTACAATTGAAAGAGATGACGTCATCAAAGAAGAAGTAAAAAATCATTTAAGTGAAGATTTACAATTAACAAATCTAGATAAAATTTTTCAGGTAATAGTAAAATCTGCTATATATGAACTTTTATACAAACCTAAAGTTTCAACTAAGATAATTATAAAAGAATATCTAGATGCATCGAATTTTTTTTTAGAAGATTCACAAACTAAGTATTTAAATGCTATATTAGATAAAATTTCAAAAAAAATAAGAACTACCAATGCATGAATTTGAATTAATAAAAAATTATTTTCAAAAACTTTCTAAAAAATCACCAAGCTCTTTAAATTTAAATGATGATGTGTTTTTCGATAGAAAAAATAGATTAGTTATTTCTGTCGATACATATACCGAAGGTAATCATTTTATAGATTTCAAAAAACCTGACCTGGTTATTAAAAAGATAATTAGAGCATCTATATCAGATCTTATTTGCAAAGGTGTTAAGCCAAAGTATTATTTTATTTCAGGATCAGGCAATAAAAAAAGTTTCTGTAAATCAAATTTATCAAAAATTAGTAAGTCCCTTAATCAAGAACAAAGGAAATATAAAATTTTTTTAGGTGGAGGTGATACTGTTTTTTCAAACAAATTAAGTTTTACGATTACATCAGTTGGATTTGCTAAAGATATTGTTTATCGCAATAAAGCTAAAATCAATGACGATATTTATGTATCGGGAAATTTAGGTGATAGTCATTTGGGCTTATTGGTTTTAGAAAATAGAATTAACCTTAACAATTCATTAAATAAATATTTTATCAATCAGTATTACATGCCAACTATTCAATTGAAATTAGTAGACCAGATTAAAAAATTTGCTAATACTTCAATTGATATCTCCGATGGGTTACTAACAGACCTCGATAAAATGATTAATGTTCAAAAATTATCTTACAAGTTATTTTTAAAAGATATTCCAATTTCTAAAAATTTAAAAACAGTTCTTGATCTTAAAAAATTATCTAAGATCAACTATATTTCAAATGGTGATGATTATCAGGTCTTATTTACTGCCTCTAAGAGCAAAAGCAGAATCATCAGTAAAATAGCTTCCAATTATAGAATTAAACTTACAAAAATAGGGACAACTCAAAGTAATAGTACAATGCCCTCTATTGTTGACGATAAAAACATGAAAATTAGCCTTAAAAATAAAGGTTATCTTCATAAGTTTTAGTAAGTTAAATATTGCCTTTTATAGCTTTTTTTGTATTGTCCGGACTTTAAACAAAAAATTTTAACAACCAAACAACCAAAAAGGCTTTATGAATACATCAGTAGAAACAATTTTACTTTATACAATAGCAGCAGGTTTTCTTTCAATCGTTTATGGTTATTTTACTGGTAAAAATATTCTTAGTCAGAGTGCAGGTAATGTAAAAATGCAAGAAATTGCATCTGCAATTCAAATTGGAGCTAAAGCTTATTTAACAAGACAATACAAAACAATAGCTTTGGTTGGCGTTGTTGTTTTGGTTATTATTTGTTTCGTATTTAGTCCATTGGTTGGTCTAGGTTATTTTATAGGAGCAACACTATCTGGTATAGCGGGCTATGTTGGTATGTTAGTCTCTGTTCAGGCTAATGTAAGAACAGCTGAAGCATCTAGAAAGGGTTTAGCTAATGGTCTTTCTGTTGCATTTAAATCTGGTGCTGTTACTGGAATGCTTGTTGCTGGTTTAGCTTTGCTAGCAATTGCAGTTTATTATTTTTTTTTATTAAAATTTGGTATTGCTGATAGAGAAATAGTTAATGCACTAGTTGCACTTGGCTTTGGTGCTTCTCTTATTTCTATTTTTGCGAGATTGGGTGGTGGAATTTTTACTAAAGGTGCCGATGTTGGAGCTGATTTAGTTGGTAAGGTTGAAGCAGGTATCCCTGAAGATGATCCTAGAAACCCAGCTGTAATTGCTGATAACGTTGGTGATAATGTTGGTGACTGTGCAGGTATGGCTGCAGATTTATTTGAAACTTATGCGGTAACTATAGTTGCTACAATGGTTTTATCTTCAATATTTTTTCAAGGTGATATGAATATGATGATCTACCCTTTATCTATTGGTGGAGCTTGTATTTTAACATCAATCTTAGGAACTTTCTTTGTTAAACTTGGAAAAAGTAAAAATGTTATGAATGCTTTGTACAAGGGATTTGTTGTTTCAGCTGTTACTTCATTATTAATTTTATATCCTGTGACTGATTATGTAATTGGTTTTACAAGTGAATATGTTGTTAATGGTAGAACCTTTACTGGTATGAGTTTATACTATTGTGGAATAATTGGCTTAGTTATTACTGGTTTGTTAATTTGGATTACTGAGTACTATACTGGAACAGAATATAGACCAGTTAGAAGTATTGCAAAGTCATCAACAACTGGTCATGGAACTAATGTTATTCAAGGTTTAGCTGTGTCTATGGAAGCTACAGCTATACCTGCATTAATTATTGTTGCTGGAATTTTAGCTACAAACTCAATAGCTGGTCTTTATGGTATAGCAATTTCTGTTACTACAATGTTAGCTTTAGCAGGAATGGTTGTTGCGCTTGACGCTTACGGTCCAGTTACAGATAATGCTGGTGGTATTGCTGAAATGGCTAAATTACCAACCAGTGTTAGAAAAACTACTGACGCTTTAGATGCCGTTGGAAATACCACTAAAGCAGTTACTAAAGGTTATGCAATTGGTTCTGCTGGCTTAGGTGCGTTAGTTTTATTTGCTGCATACGTTGAAGATATTAAACACTTTTCTGGTGTTGCAGGTTCAAAATTAGAAGGCATAGTTGTTACTTTTGACCTTACTAACCCTTATGTTGTTGTTGGTTTATTAATCGGTGGAATGCTTCCATATTTATTTGGATCAATGGGAATGCAAGCTGTTGGAAGAGCGGGTGGTGCTGTTGTTGTTGAAGTTAGAAGACAATTTAAAAAATATCCAGGTATCATGAAGGGTAAACAAAAGCCTGATTATGCTAAACTTGTAGATTTATTAACTCAAGCTGCAATCAAGGAAATGGTTATACCTTCTTTATTACCAGTTTTATCTCCGATCGTTTTATACTTTGTTATTCTTTCAATAGGCGGACAAGCTGAAGCTTTAGCTTCTGTTGGTGCCATGTTATTAGGTGTGATTGTTACTGGACTATTTGTTGCTGTTTCAATGACAGCTGGTGGTGGTGCGTGGGATAATGCTAAAAAGTATATTGAGGATGGACATCACGGTGGAAAAGGTTCTGAGGCTCATAAAGCTGCTGTTACTGGAGATACTGTTGGAGATCCATATAAAGATACAGCTGGACCTGCAGTTAACCCAATGATTAAAATTACAAATATTGTAGCTTTATTATTATTGGCAGTTATTGCTGGTTAAATTATTTTTTTTTGCGTCTATTACCAAATGGGTCATTTACTTTCTGTCTAACACTAGATAAGAAATCGTACACAAAACTGTTTTTTGAATAGTTAATGTTAGTAGTATCTTTAGAAAATTTAACTTTATTCATCTTTGTAAGGTCATAAAAGTCTTTTTTTTTTAATATACCGTAACTATCAAGCTCAACCACTAGAACATTATTGGTAGTAATTATTTGCTTGCTAAGTTTAAATGTTGAGGAATTAGTGATTTTCCTTTCTATGAAAAACAGAACCTCTTTATCAAATTGACTTTCAACAGAGGGTGGGCCTAAAATTTTGATAATATCGTTTTTATTGCTTTCATTAATTATTAGCTTTTTTTCCTTTAATTCCAGCTTATGAACACCATGATGTTTTATAGGTTTTTGCATGGAACAATTTGCAATTGTTAAAAAAATACTTAATAATAAAATTATATTTTTCATGAATAATTATATTAATATTTACAATAATTTAGTAACTTTAACTAGAAATAAAGAATTATATAATGGTTTTAAGGATCAAGACTCATTTTCTGACAGATTAACTTTCTTATTATTTCATTTCGCTTTTTTTTTAAAAATTTTTAAAAATAATCACAATAAAGACAAATTACAGGAAATTTATGATTTTATTTTTAGACAATTAGAATTAAGTATTAGAGAAATTGGCTATGGTGATCAGTCAATCAATAAAAAAATGAAAGATTATATTAATTTATTTTATGCGATGTTAGATAAGATTCATGATTGGGAGTCACTATCCATCGATTACAAAATTTCATTATTAACTATTTTTCTTGATAATAACGCAGATCATGCTTTTTTATCCAAATATTTTGATGATTATAGTGAAAATTTATCAAATAATACTTTGAATTTTTACCTAAAAGGTGTAATTAAACCTTAATTATGGCTGTACCAAAACGAAAACAATCACCTTCAAGAACTGGTATGAGAAGAGCTCAAAATATGAAATTCTCATCAACAAATATTATTGAAGATAAAAAATCTGGTGAATACAGATTACCTCATCATATAGACCTTAAAACTGGAATGTACAGAGGTAGACAAATCCTAGACCCAAAAGATTAAAAAACACCTTTACTTATTATTATGAACGATCTTGTAAAAATTGCAGTTGATGCAATGGGTGGTGATAGCTCTCCAAAAAAAATTATTAATGGAATTATTCATCATTATAAAGCTAATAAAGATTCTTATTATCAGATTTTTGGCGATCAAAATAAACTTATAGATTTAATTAATAAAGATTTACCAAAGAGTTCTTTTGAAATTATTCATACAATGGATACCGTCAAAGGAACGGATAGTCCCTTGGAAGGTGCAAAACGAGGTAAGAAAACGAGTATGTGGCTTGCTATACAAAGTGTTAAAGAAAAAAAATCTGATATAGTAATTTCAGCTGGTAACACTGGTGCTTTATTAGTTATAGCAAAATTGAACCTCAAGATGATTGAGAACATAGATAAACCTGCTTTATCAGCTTTATGGCCAAATAAAAAAGGTATGAGTGTTGTTTTAGATTTAGGTGCTAATATTGAGTGTAGTCCAAAAAATTTAATAGATTTTTCAATAATGGGTTCATCATTATACAAGTCATTATATCCCGAGGATAATCCAAGAGTTGCATTATTAAATATCGGATCAGAGGAACTTAAAGGTAATGAAGTTATTAAAGAAACATACAAACAGCTTAACCAAAAAAATCATCCAGATTTTGAGTTTAAAGGTTATATTGAAGGTAATCAGTTAATGAATGGTGATGTTAATGTTATTGTTGCTGATGGGTTTACAGGCAATATTGCATTAAAAACAGCAGAGGGAACAGCTAATTTTATAACGAGTGAACTTAAAAAAGCTATGACAGGGAATTTAATTGGTAAAATTTCATCGTTATTAAATATTTCAAATTTAAAAAGATTTAAACAGAGACTGGATCCACGTTTATATAATGGTGCTATTTTTATTGGATTAGATTCACCTGTTGTAAAAAGCCATGGTGGCACAGATTATATTGGTTTTTCAAATTCACTAAGTGTTTGTTCAAGAATTGTTCGTGGCAATCTAATTAAAAAGATAACTAATAATATAACTTAATGAAGAGGATAAACTTAACTAAAAAAGATTTAATTAATTCGGTATATATGCAAATTGGCTTTTCAAAAAATATTTCTGAAAACCTGATTGACGATTTTCTAACAACAATTATGAAAAATTTACAAAAGGAAAAAAAGTTAAAATTGTCAAAATTTGGGACATTCTCAATACGTAATAAGAAAAGTAGAATTGGTAGAAATCCATTAACAAAAGAGCAAAAAACTATATCTCAACGAGACGTGGTTTTATTTAAGGCTTCTAAAGAATTTAAAGATTTAGTAAACTCTCAGGATGATTCATAAAACTAATGATGCTTATAAATCAATAGGCGAGGTAGCAAAAATTCTTAATTTAGTTAATAAAAAAAAGGGGACATTAAACACTCACACAATTCGTTTTTGGGAAAAAGAATTTAAACAAATTAAACCCAAAATACTAAACGGTAATAGACGATATTATAACATGTCTACAATTGAGGTTTTAAAAAAAGTTCAGTACCTGCTTAAAAACCAGGGTATGACAATTAATGGCGCAAGAAAACTTCTTAATTCAGGTAAATCTTTAAAACTTGACGAATTACAAAATAATTCTATAAGTGCTAATTATAATATTAAAAAAAAACTTAAAAATATTTCATACTTAATTAAACAAATTAAAAATTTAAAATAATATGGCAAAAAAAACTCACGTTAAAGTTAGACTTGTACCTGAAGCTAAACCTGATAGCCCATATTTTTATTATGTTAAAAAACCAGCGGGTGGAGAAAAAGCTAAAGTAAAACTTTCTGCAAAAAAATATAATCCTGCTACAAGAAAACACGAAATGTTTGTAGAGAAGAAGTTACCTCCACATAGCAAATAATTTTATTTCTTATTAAAGTTTCTTTTTTCATAATCTATAAATGACCAAATCATATTTTTCCAAATCCTGTTGGTAATTTTTGGGTCTATATTCGATTGAATTGATTTTTTTTTAATTTTTTTAAGAATAAAATCAATTCTTTTTTGATCGATTATTTCTTTTTTATGAATTTTTACTTTTAAAACCTTATTTACTAAATTAGATCTTTTTTTTATTAATTTAAGTAATTCACCATCAAGTTTATCTAGCTTTATTCTTAATAGATTTAATTTTTTTTTATTTATAGGCGACATTTAATCAATTGGTTATTAAGATAATTATTATAAGTATAATTTATGTTTGTAAATAGCGACAACTATATAAAGTATTTGAAGTTATGGTTAATAACATTATTTATATTAATTATTATCATAGTAGCTGTTGGTGGACTTACTAGATTAACGGATTCAGGTTTATCCATCACTGCATGGGAGCTCTTTACTGGAATATTACCACCATTAAATATTAACGAGTGGAACGTTTATTTTTCTGAATATAAAAAAATTCCAGAATATCAAAATATTAATTATGGAATGACACTAAATGAGTTTAAGATAATTTTTTATTGGGAATACGCTCATAGATTGTTAGCAAGATTTGTAGGTATATTTACTTTGATACCTCTAATTTTCTTTAGCCTTAAATTTAGAAATACTAAAAGCTATTCTAATAAATATTATTGGATATTTTTTTTAGTATGTCTTCAGGGATTTATAGGTTGGTATATGGTCTCTAGTGGATTAATTCAAAATAATGATGTTAGTCATTTCAGGTTGAGTATACATTTATCTTTAGCTCTATTCATTTTATGTTTAATTTTTTGGTTTATTTTAAACATTTATAAAATTAAGAAGTTTCAAATAAAATTTCCAAACCTACTTTTATTAATAATTCTTAAGCTTATTGTTTTGCAAATTATATTAGGTGCTTTTTTATCAGGTTTGGATGGAGGACTTGTCTATAATTCATGGCCCGATATGAATGGTAGTTTTTTTCCTAATGATGTTAATTATTCAGATTTACTAACATCACAATTGTTTAATAACGTATCAATTATTCAATTTTTGCATAGATCTACAGCTTATTTACTCTTATTTTTTATTTTAATTTTAAATTATTTTTTTATAAAAAATAAACTTACTATTGAAAATATTTTATTATTTGATTTAGCTATATTAATTCAAATTTTTCTAGGGATTTTAACTTTGGTGTCTGGTGTAGAGATTAAATATGCATCGCTACACCAATTAGGTTCGATTTTTGTATTAACAACCTATGTTATAATTCTATATAAAAATTCTAGCCAACAGCTTTGGCTTTCTTAATATTTTCAACATTATTTGAAGTTCCTTTAAGAGCTTGTTCCAGGTCCTCAATTATATCGTCTATATGTTCAAGACCAATACACAATCTTACATACCCAGGTGTTACTCCAGAAGCTAAAAGCTCTTCTTCATTTAATTGACTGTGAGTTGTTGTTGCCGGATGTATAGCCAAACTTCTTGCATCTCCAATATTTGCTACATGATAAAACATTTTTAAAGCTTCAATAAACTTCTTACCAGCTTCAATGCCTCCTTTAAGTTCTATTCCTACTAAAGCACCATTTCCGCCATTTAGATATTTTTTAGCTCTATTACCAATTTCACCTTTGTATTGATTTGGATAAATCACTCTAGAAACTTCGTTATGTTTAGTTAGGAAATTAACAACCTTCTCTGCATTTGAACAATGCTGCTTCATTCTTAAGGCTACTGTCTCAAGTCCTTGAATTAATCCAAAGGCGTTATCAGGTGCTAAAGCGGCTCCTAAATCTCTCAATAATACAACTCTCGCCCTTACGGCAAATGCAACATTTGCACCTGTTAATTCAGGAACGGCTTTGCCCCATACAGCACCTCCGTAACTTGCGTCAGGTTCATTGAATAGGGGTTGTCTTTTAGGATCTGCAGTCCAATCAAAATTACCACCATCAACTAAAGCTCCACCAACGACAGTGCCATGTCCACCTATATATTTTGTTAGAGAATAAACCACTACTGCTGCACCATGTTCTAACGGCTTACAGAGAACAGGAGAAGCTGTATTATCCATTATCAATGGTATGTTATGTTTTCTACCGATGTCAGACACTTCTTTAATAGGGAAAACTCTTAAGTATGGATTTGGCAATGTTTCACCATAAAAAGCCCTTGTTTTATCATCCACAGCTTTTTCAAAGTTTTCTGGATCAGCTGGATCAGCATACCTAACTTCAATTCCAAGTTTACTCAAAGTATGTGTGAACAAAGAAACGGTTCCCCCATAAAGATCTGTTGAGCTAACAATATTATCACCAGCTTTTGCTACATTCAAAATTGCAAATGTTGATGCTGTTTGACCGGATGATACGGTTAAACAAGCTAAGCCCCCCTCTAATGCTGCAAGTCTTTTTTCTAGAGCATCATTTGTGGGATTCATTATTCTTGTATAAATATTTCCAAACTCTTTAAGAGCAAATAGATTTGCAGCGTGTTCAGTGCTATCAAATTGATATGAGGTTGTTCTGTAAATTGGAACAGCTACAGCTTTAGTTGTTGGATCACTTCTATAATCACCACCATGAATCGCAATAGTTTCTGGGTTTTGTTTTTTAGTCTTCATTTTGATCTCCTTTTTTAGTACTTTTGCTAAATGCAAGGCGCACAATATAGTTCAAATGCCTACCGAAAATGTGTATAAATTATCCTGTTTAGCAATACTTAGCCTGCAATAGGAGCAAATCGGCTCAATTAAATTAGCATTCTGGCTTAATAATGCAAGCTAAATATAGAATTGACTTTATATCTAATAATAGTATTAATCCTCGCACAATGACAAAATTTCTAAAACAAAGTGAATTAAACAGCAACTGGTTTGAAATAGATGCAAAAAATGCTGTAGTTGGAAGGTTGGCATCTATAATAGCCTTGATTGTTAGAGGAAAAAATAAAACTACTTTTACACCACATATGGATGATGGTGATTTTGTTGTGGTAAAGAACGTTGAACAAGCAAAATTTACTGGAAAAAAATTTAAAGATAAAAAGTATTATAGACACACTGGTCACCCCGGAGGAATTAAGGAAATAACACCTGAAAAGTTATTAGAAAAAAATAAGCCTGGTGAATCATTAAAGTTAGCTGTTAAGAGAATGTTACCTGGCGGTGTACTTGGTAGAAAACAATTAACTAAAGTAAAAATCTATGCTGGAGAAGATCATCCTCATGCTGCACAAAATCCTAAAATTTTAGATCTTGGTAAATTAAACAGTAAAAATTTAATAAGAAATTAATATGGAAACAGCAATAGCAACATCACTAACTAAAGTAGTTCCAAAAAAGCCTAAAATAAAATTAGATTTTAAAGATAGTAAATATGCAACAGGTAGAAGAAAAAAATCTATCGCTAAAATTTGGGTAAAAAAAGGGACTGGCAAAATTTATGTTAATGGAAAAACTATGGATGATTATTTCACTAGTGGTAGTCATAAAATGCAAATTACAAGACCATTTGAAATTATAAATCAAGCTACTGATTATGATGTTAGATGTAGTGTTGCTGGCGGCGGTCATACAGGCCAAGCTGGTGCAATGGTTCATGGTATTGCTAAAGCTTTAATCTTATTTGATGCAGAGAATAGAGCAATTCTTAAGACTGAGAAGCTAAATACAAGAGACTCTAGATCAGTTGAAAGAAAAAAACCTGGTCGTAGAAAAGCTAGAAGAAGCTTCCAATTCTCGAAAAGATAATTCTTTTTTAATTTTAAACTGTTATAATAAAAAATGCCTAAGCTTGATGTATTAGTTGTTGGTTCTACTGGTTACATTGGTGTTCAATTAATTAAGTTATTAGTTAAACATAGTAACGTCAAAATAAAATACCTATGTGGAAATTCATCTATCGGAAAAAATATTTCTCATTATGAGAAATTATTAAGTAAAAATAAACTACCTAAAATTGTAAAGTTTAATAAATCTTACTTAAAAAATGTGGATGTTATATTTACAGCACTTCCAAATGGCGGTGCTCAAGAAATTTCAAATCATTTATTAAAACACAATGTATTAATTGATTTAGCTGCAGACTTCAGACTTAATAAAGCATCAGATTATCTAAAATGGTATAAACAAAAACATAGATCTATAAAAAATATAAAAAAATCAATTTATGCTTTGCCTGAAATCACAGGAAAAGCTGTTAATAAATATAATATTATAGGTTGTCCAGGATGTTACCCGACATCAATACTACTACCTCTAATTCCTTTAATTAAAAAAGATTTAATCTCGACTGAAAATATAATTATAGACTCTAAATCTGGTTATTCAGGTGCAGGCAGAAGTGTTCACAAAATATATAAAGACAAGAACCTTTACGAGTCTTTAAGTGCATATGGGGTCGGTTTTCATAAACATAATTCTGAAATTCAACAAGAAATAGACAGGTATTCAAAAAAGAAATTTTCGTTTACTTTTACTCCACATTTAACACCAATGTTTAGAGGTATCATAAGTACAATTTATCTTGATTTAAATAAAGGTGTAAATATTAACATGTTACAAATGGCATTAAATAAAGAATATTCAAAAAGTCGATTCGTTAAAATTCTGAAAATGAATACTTTGGTTAGCACAAATGATGTAATTAACACAAATAATTGTTATCTATCAATTTGCAAAACTAAGTATAAAAATAGAGTTATTATTTTATCAGCTATTGATAATTTAATAAAAGGTGGAGCAGGACAGGCAATACAAAATATGAATTTAAAATTTAATTTTCCTGAAACAAAAAGTTTACTGTGAAAAAATTAATTATTTTACTCTTCCTAGCGTCTTGTGTATCGCCTAATTTAAATATTGATACTAATAATACAAAGTTGAATTTTAACGATGATTTAAGTTTCGATGAATTTAACCAATTGTTAATTCAATATGCCAAAACAAGCCCATACCCAAATATAGATCAATAAATTATGAAAGACCATATTAACATTGCTATAATAGGTTTAGGGCAAGTTGGTATTTACTTGTTAAATGAACTTAATATCAAAAAAAAAGAAATTGAACTCAAAACAGGAAAAAAAATCAATTTAGTAGCTGTTTCTGCCAAAACTTTTAAAAAAAAAAGAAGATTTAATTTTAATAAAAAAATTTTTTATAAAAACCCCTTAGAAATTTTTAATAAAATTAGAGTAGATATTTTGTTTGAAGCTATTGGTTTATCTGATGGTATTTCAAAAAAAGTAGTAGAAACTGCGCTAAAAAATAAGATACATGTCATTACACCTAATAAAGCACTTATTTCTAAACATGGTGATTATTTAGCTAAACTTGCTGAAGATAATGAAGTTAATTTAGAATTTGAAGCTTCTGTTGCGGGGGGTATACCAATATTACGTACTATCAAAGAAGGACTTGCTACAAATAAAATTTCTAAAGTTTATGGAATATTAAATGGTACCTCAAATTACATTCTCTCCGAAATGGAGAATTCAAAGGATAGTTTTCACAATGTATTAATGAAAGCTCAAAAATTAGGTTACGCTGAACCAGGTAATCCTAAGCTTGATTTAAATGGTTTTGATGCTTTTGCTAAAGTAAGAATTTTATCTGCTCTTGCTTTTAATACAAAAATTTCAAAACATAAATGCTTAATGGAGGGGATTGAAAAAATTGAATTAAAAGACATAGAAATTGCCAACCAGTTAAATTTAAGAATTAAACTATTAGGTATTTCTGAACTTATTAATAATCAGCTTTTTGAAACTGTTCATCCATGTTTGGTTAATAAAAATTCATACATAGGTAATGTTGGTGGTGTTATGAATGCTGTTATTCTTGAAGGCAAGCCTGTTGGTGAAAGTATATTACAAGGGGAGGGTGCTGGCCCTGGACCCACATCATCATCTTTATTATCAGACTTACTTTCAATTTTAAGAGGTAATATCAAAAAACCATTTGGTATTCCAAGCAATAAGCGTAAATCTATTAAATGCTATAATGTAGAGAATTATATAAATTCTTTGTATTTAAGGTTTGAAGTTAAGGATAAGCCTGGTGTTTTATCAACTATTACTAACAGATTAGCTAAATACAAAATTTCTATAAAAAGATTAATTCAAACGCCTGATAAAAAAAATGATAAAGCTACTATTGTAATTATTACCCATAAAACCAAAGAACTTAATTCTAAAAATTGTCTTTCTATTTTTAAAAAAGATAAAAATATTCTTAGATATCCTACGTTGATTAGAATCCATAATTAATGGATATATATCTAAAGTTATTTGAAGTTTTGTTTCCTGTTTTTTTTGTGGTTGGTATTGGTTATTATCTAGGTAAAAAAAATCCAAAAATCGATACTACCTTTATAACTAATTTTGCTGCTAACATTGGATCACCAGCAATGATAGTTTATTCATTAACATGTACTGGAACTTCTTTTGAAATATTTAAAAACTATTTTTGGTACTATCTAATTGCAATTGTTGCATTTACTTTTATTGGAGTAATTTTTTTACTTTTTTTAAAAACTAAAGATATTATACGTGAGCTCCCACCTTTTATTATGCCAAATACTGGAAATATGGGTTTACCGATATGCTTGTTTGCCTACGGGTCTCAAGGTTTAGGTGTTGCAGCTGCAATTTCAGCGTTAATAATTTTATGTCACTTCACGTTGGGAATTTTTCTTGCTGACAGGAAGTTTAATATTAACGTCATTCTTAAAAATCCACCTTTTTATGCAATAATTATTTCTGTTATTTTTCTTTATTTCAAAGTTGAGACACCAATCTTTGTAGAAAATACAACTTTCCTTTTAATGTATGCTACGATTTTTTTAATTCTTATGTCTTTAGGGATCGCTTTAACTCGTTTTAAGGTTTTCTCTTTTAAAAAAGCATTAATTTCTTCGATTGGTAGAGTAATCCTTGGTCCGATTGTTGGCTTTTTATTAATTAAATACTTTGATCTCTCAGGTTTTGCCGCCGGTGCATTATTAATACAATGTTCAATGCCCAGTGCAGTTTTAAACTACCTTGTAGCATCTATTTATTCTCCTAAAAAAATTACCGATAGTGTTGCTAGTATGATTGTAGTTTCGACGGTGATGTCTTTTATCACAATTCCAATAGTTGTATTCTTTGCTTTAAAATACTTTAATTAAACTGTATCTATTGGCTTATGAAAGCCATTATTTTTAGTTTATTAGGTTGGATGATACTTCCCGTGATGGATGGATTTGCCAAATATTTAAGTGCAGATCTACCAGTTCTACAAATAACATGGGCTAGATATTTTTTTACAGTAGCTTTTACTCTTCCTGTGATGTTTTTTTTCTATAACAA